>Ga0114918_10001766_pt1 | contig 19405 bp, 13 predicted proteins | sample LantaG_FD_87015 | JGI IMG/M metagenome (GOLD analysis project Ga0114918, IMG submission 87015) | Deep subsurface microbial communities from Baltic Sea to uncover new lineages of life (NeLLi) - Landsort_02402 metaG | ecosystem: Environmental > Aquatic > Marine > Oceanic > Sediment | place... | reverse complement strand
TCGCCGCCGCGGCTCTTCCTCAGCTCTGCCGCTCCGTGAGCGAAAGCGCACGCGTCCCCTAACGAGCACCCTCCCTTCTTCCCGAAGAAGCGGCACTTTTTGGTCTTGAAGGGAGCAGGAGGAGCGGCAGCAGCACCAGCAGAAGAAGAGGGAGCTTCAGCGGCGGCGGCATCAGCGGCAGAAGAGGAGCTGGTTTTCCCCGCCGCGGCCGCGGCGACAGCGAGCTTCTCCTCCTCCGAGAGCTTCTCCGCGGACGCCGCCGCGGCCTCTCGCGCGGCCCTGGCTGCCCTCGCGGCCGCCTTGGCGGCGAGCTTGGCCTCCCGGGCGGCCTTGGCGGCCTCCAGGGCAGCGGCGTAGGACTTGTGCTGCGGCTGAGGAGGAGGAGAGGGCGCGGCGTTTTCTTGCTGCTGCTGCTGCTGCTGCGATTCTTCGTCGTTCTCGTTCTCGCCGTCGCCGTCGCCGTCGTCGCTGTTCTCGCTTTCGCTGTCGCTCGCGTTCACTCTCGTCGCCACCTTCACGAGGCGGGGCCTCCCGTCCCCGCGGTCGACGACGTGCGACGAGGTAGAGAGGAGAAGCGTTTTCTTGCGAGTTGACGGAGCAGAAGAAGGAGAAGGAGAAGGAGAAGCTTCTCCTACTTCTCCTCCTTCTTGAGGCGTCGGCGGCGGCACTTGCGGAGGCGTCGGCAGCTCGCGCAGCTCCTCGCGGCCGTGAGCAAACTTGCAGCTGCTGCCCGACGCGCACTCTCTGCCTTCCTCGAAGAACTTGCACATCCTCGTCTTGAACGCGGGGAAGGCCGAGGAGGAGGAGGAAAAGGAGGAGGAGTTGCGTCGCGGCGGGCGCTGGTGTTGGAGAAGAGGAGGAGGAGGAGGAGCAGCAGCAGCGGCAGCGCTGATGTTTCCTTCGTCGTCGCCGCCCTCGACGCCTCCACCTCCGCTTCCTCCTCCTTCACCGCCTTCGTGGAGATAAGTGCACCTCTCCCCTCTCTTGCACTTGCCCTCGAGCCAGAACTTGCAGGTCACGGTCCTGTAGGAGGATGACGGAGGGGGGGCCTGGGGCTGGAGAGGCGTCGCGGCGGCGGCCTGGTTTGTCGAGGGGAGAGAGAGAGAATAGAGAAGAAGGTCGGAGGGTGAGAGAAGAATTTGTCGTCGTCCGAAAAAGAAGAAAACAAGGAAGAGGCGGGAGCGAGAGCAGCAGCGAGCGCTAGATCGAATGAACAAATCCCGATCCCGTCGACCTCCTCCGCGCTTTTTTCGACCGAATCCACAGGGTGCAAACGATCGAAGCAGTAAAATCACCTCGATGTGGAGGAGATCGGGATTGGAGGCGCGTAGGAGGTCGAGCGGGAGAGTGCACGCTGTCCCTCTCTCGCTCGAGGGCTCTCGATCTCACCACCCACCGCCGGCTCTCTCTCCTCGCTCTCTCCAAGGGCGAGGACGGATTGCTTTTGCCTTTTTCTTTTTTTCTTCTCTGCTTTTTCCCGAGCGCTCAAAATGAAGCCCCTCATCCCCCTCAATCGCCTCTCGTCCGAATCAAAACACGCCTGGCGCTTCATTCCGCGTCGATTGAGCGAGGTGGTGGAGGCTGAATCGACGCGGAAGATAGAGAGCTCGAGCACGCTTATTAAACCAAAAAAATAATTGCAGAGGCTTTTTTTGAGAGATCGATGGTGGTTCGGGTCGATGACAAAGGAGAAAGATCGATTACGCGAGCCCTCTTTTTTCTCCGCGTTCCCCGGCGCTCTGATCGATTTCTCACCTCGTAGCGCTCGGATCCTTCAGCGAGCGACATGCTTCCGCGGATGGATTGAATCAAAGGGGACGGAAAGGGGCAGAAAACGGCAGCCGTCTTTCCGTCTCTTTTTTCTCTTCTTCTCCTTTTCTCTCTCTCTCTCTTCCTCGCTCTTTGCTCTCTCCGAGCGAAAGTGCGAGCCAACATCCAATTTTGTCTTTCCTCGCCCTGCAACTCTCTCTCTCCCCTCCACTTCACCTCCCTCCTCCAACTCTTTCGACTCCCCCTCCTGGCGGCTCTCCTTCCCGCCGCTCCCTCCTCTCTCCTCGTCGTCGCGCGACCTCTCCTCCCACCCCCACGCGACAATGCAGGGCTCTCTCTCGGGCGTCCCGCTGGCGCGACGCGCGGCCTGTGCGCCCTCGCCCTCTGCGCGGGGTGAGTTTGGATCGGAGAAAAGGGGAATTGCTCTCTTGCTTTGCTAGTAAGAGAGAGAGAGAGAAAGGCGGAAGAGCTCGATCTCTGGAAGCAGTGGTTTCTGCTGCTTTCCAGGTCGAGCCTCGCCCTCTCTCTATCACGGCAAGATAGGGGATATCGCGATTGTGCTTACGCAAGTACAGAACTGGATCAATGCGCCCGTAACAACGCAATTGGAGGGCGCCATCTCCCCTCTCTCCCTTCGCTGCCGCCGTGGTTTTGTCGTCGTCGTCAAAGTGACGCAGCAAAGTTTTTCCATCTCCCCCTTTCATCTCGCTCGCTTTCTGCCCTCGCTCCTTGCCTGATCTCCTTCTATCCGCGCGCGTAGGACCGTCTCGATAGTTTCGACACAGTCCGCGGTGTGTGATTGGATAGGAGAAGCTCGGAAGTGGACGGAAAGAGAGCGCAAAAGATCGAGAATTGCGCGAAGGAAAACGACGAGCCGCCGCTCCTGCCGTCGTCGTCGTCGTCGTCGTCGTCGTCGTCGTCGTCGGAGGTCAAAACGTCGACCTCCTCCACCTCTTTACCTCTTTCTCTCTCTCTCTTTCTTGCTCGCGCCCTCTCGCGCTCTCCTCCTTCTCGCTCTTCTCTCTCCTGCCTCTTCGTCCTTCTCTCTAGAATCCAAAGAGCTCACCATTTCGAATCCCTTGTCCACTCAAAAAAAAAACCTTTATCACAGCCGCTCCCTCTGCCGCCGCCCCGTCCCCTTGCCGCTCCTCCCGCCTCTCGGTCGTCGCGCGCGCCGCGGTCCCCGCCGTCGGCATCATGGGCCGCAAGGCCGGCATGACCCAGATCTTCACCGCAGACGGCCTCGCCGTCCCCGCCACCGTCGTCTCTGTCACGGGCGGCAACATCGTGACGGCGGTGAGGACGATGGAGACCGACGGCTATTCCGCGGTGCAGGTCGGTTTTGGAGAATGCAAAGAAAAAGCCCTCAACAAGCCCGAGCTGGGCCACCTGAAGAAGTCCGGTGCCCCGCCGCTGCGTACCTTGGTGGAGTTCCGCCTGAAGGAGGACGCCCCGGAAGGGTTCGAGCCCGGACAGGCCATCGACTGCTCCACCGCCTTCGAGGTCGGAGAGATGGTCGATGTCGCCGGAACTTCGATCGGTAAAGGATTCCAAGGGACAATCAAGCGCTGGAACCACAAGCGCGGGCTGATGACCCACGGTTCTAAATCAAAACGCCAGCACGGCTCCATCGGTTCTTCGGCCACGCCCGCGCGCGTCCTGCCCGGTTTGAGGATGGCGGGGAGGATGGGCGGCGAGCGGGTCAAGATCCGCGGGCTCGAGGTTTTGGCGATCGAGGCCGAATTGGGTGCGCTGGTTCTGAAGGGTTCGATCCCCGGGAAAGTGGGCAACGTGGTGGAGATCACCAAGGCGAAAGTGGTGGGCAAGAACTGCTAAGTGGAGAGAGAGAGAGAACGGAGAGAAAGAGAGAGAGATGAACTTGAGAGTTTTTTGACGAGAGAGTTTTTGTTTTGTTTCTTTTTTGTCATCATCATTTACCCCCACCGCCGGTGCTGAAGAGTCCTGGTTTCTAAACAAGCAAGGATGAAGAGGGAGAAGAAGAAGAGAGAGGGAGAGAGACGGAGGAATTTCGTTGAGAAAGGTGTTTCTCTGTTTTTCTTTTCTTTGTTTGCACTCTCTCCCTCTCTTTTTTTTACCGAAAAAAACTATCTCTCTTTCTCTTTCTCTCCGTTCACACTCGTGTTTCTCTATTTTGTTCTCTCTCTCTTTCTCTCCCTCAACTGTCGAAAAGACAAAAGCAAACGAACTAGTCTCTCTCTGCGAAGAAAAGGCAAAAGGGAAATGGAATTGGAAAAAAACAATGAAAACTCTCTCGCGTGCCGAAAAAGGAAAAAAACGAATTTGAACTCTCTCTCTCTTTTCTCTCTCTCTTTTCTCTCCTCTCGCTCTCGCCCCGTGCCTGCCACGGCACGAGCAGCTCGAATTGATGCTTTGTTTGTTGTAAGAATGGGATTAGAATGAATGGTCGGTGGTGTAATGGTATAAAGCTCTTTTTTTTATTTCCTCTCTTTTTGTTGTTGTTTTTTCTCTCTCTTTTTTCTCTCTTTTTCTCTCTCTCCAAGAAAATCTCTAAAGAAGAACCTCCTCCCTCTCTCTTCAAGCAGCGGCAGGCACCCCGGCCGTCGCGGCCACGTTGGCCCCGTCGGCGTCCGGGCTCGCCTCCGGCGTGTTCGCCTCCGAGGGCGGGACCAGCTGCCAGAACTTGGGCAGCGCTTCGTTCCAGTTGACTAGCAGCTCGGCTCCCAGCTTGGAGCCCGTCCGCTCGACGTGGTCCGAGATCAGCTTGCGCAGCGCCGCCGCCCCCGCCGCCGAGCAGACCCTCTGCACCGTCACGATCTCGCCGTTGACCTTGTCCGGGAGGGTGCCGTCGGCGTCGTAGAAGTAGCCGAGCCCTCCGGTCATGCCGGCGGCGATGTTGCGTCCGGCGGGGCCGAGGCAGACGACGGCGCCACCTTTTGAAAAAAAAAGTGTTTTTTTTAAGTCGTTTTTTTAATGAGCGAAAAAGTGGTCGAAAAAACGAAAAAAAGGAAAAAACCTCTTTCATCTCCTTCTCTCCCGCACTCTCTCTCTTTTTCTCTCCACCTCTCTCTCCATCTCTCTCTCCTCCTCCTTACCAGTCATGTACTCGCAGCAATGGTCCCCAACGCCCTCCACCACGGCCTCCGCCATCGAGTTTCGGACCGCAAACCTCTCCCCGCCTTTCCCGCACACGAACAGCCTCCCTCCGGTCGCGCCGTACAGGCAGGTGTTTCCGACGATCGACGCCTCGCGGGCCTCGAAGGGAGAGCCGGGAGGGGGCACGATCGAGATCTCCCCTCCTGCCATGCCCTTTCCAACATAGTCGTTGGCCTCTCCGACCAGCTTGACCTTCATGCCCGAAACCAAAAAGCAGCCGAAGGACTGGCCAGCCGAGCCCTGCAGGTTGAGCTCGATGTTCCCGGCGAAGCCCGAGTCGCCGTGGACGCGGGCGACGGCTCCGGCCAGGCGGCCGAGAGCGGCGCGATCGATGTTGGTGATGGAGACGTCACGGGTGGCCGAGCCTTCCGAGGAAATCACTTTCTGGATCTCGGCGTCGTTCACGAAATCGTCGTCGAGCATGCTGCCGTTGGAGTGCGTCACCTGCGCGATCCTCGAGCTCGACGAGCCGCAGTCCCCGGCGTAGCGCGTCAGGAAGGAAAGGTCGAGGTTGGAGGTCTTGGCCAGGGGCGCAGCGGCGGCACTCTTCTGCTTCAGCAGGTCGGCGCGGCCCACGAGCTCGTCGAGCGACTTCAGCCCCAACGCGGCCAGGCCCGCGCGGACCTCCTCGGCGACGAACGCAAAGTAGTTGACGACGTCGTCGGGCGTGCCCGGGAAGCGCGCGCGGAGCTCCTCGCGCTGCGAGGCGACGCCGACGGGGCAGTTGTTGGTGTGGCAGACGCGGGCCATGATGCAGCTGGAAAGAGGTGGAGGTCGAGAGAGAAGAAGAAGAAGAAGAAGAAGAGGAAGAAGGAAAAAAATGTGTGAGATGAGAGGTTTCCGACCTCTCGCGCGCGTGCGATAGAAAAAAACTCGAACAGAACTTCAAAAAAACTCACCCCGTCGCGATCATCGCCACCGTCCCGAACCCGAACTCGTCCCCTCCCAGCGCCGCGGCGACCAGCACGTCCCGACCGGACCGCATCCCGCCGTCCACGCGAAGCACCACGCGCTCGCGGAGCTCGTTCGCCACGAGCTGCTGGTGCGTCTCGGCCAGGCCCATCTCGACGGGCCCTCCGCAGTGCTTGATCGAAGAGACCGGGGAGGCTCCGGTGCCTCCGTCGTGGCCCGAGATCTGGATGATGTCGGCGTTGGCCTTGGCGACGCCGGAGGCGACCGTGCCGATGCCTGGTGGAAAGGGGAGGGAAAGGGGAAAGGGGATTAGTTTTTTTGAGAAGAAGAAGAGAAGAGTTAGTTTTTTCCCCTTCTTTGTGCACCTCTTCTCTCTAAAAAAAATGAATAAAAAAATTTCAAACTCACCGGCCTGCGCCACCAGCTTGACCGACACCTTGGCCTTGGGCGCCACCTGGTGCAGGTCGTAAATCAGCTGCGCCAGGTCCTCGATCGAGTAGATGTCGTGGTGCGGCGGAGGGGAGATCAGCGGGACTCCCGGCTTCGAACGGCGGAGGCCGGCAATATAAGGGCTGACTTTCTTGCCAGGGAGCTGGCCACCCTCCCCGGGTTTCGCGCCCTGCGCGATCTTGATCTCGAGCTGCTCGGCGTTGACCAGGAACTGCGGCGTGACGCCGAAGCGGCCGGAGGCGACCTGCTTGATGCGGGAGGTGGCGGTGTCTCCCGACTTGAGCCCGCGAAGGTGCGGTAAGGCGGAGGAGCGGCCCTCGGCGTCGACGTCGGTCATCGTCTCCCACCTCACGGGGTCCTCCCCTCCTTCACCCGAGTTCGACTTGCCCCCGATCCGGTTCATCGCCACCGCGATCGTCTCGTGCGTCTCCCTCGAGATCGCCCCCAGCGACATACCGCCGGTGCAGAAGCGAGCCATGATCGAAGCCGCGGGCTCGACCTCGTCGACCGAGATCGGTTTCTTGCCGGAAGCCGGCACGAGCTCGAGGCAGTCCCGGAGGACCGAGGGGGGCGAGTTGGCGAAGTGCTGCATGTAGGCGTCGTAGGCGGACTGAGGGGCCGCGCCCTTGCCTCCGAGGCCTGTTGTTGTTTGTTTTGGAAGGAGGAGAAGAGGAAAAGAAAAAGAAGAGTTAGTTTTTTCTCGCTCGTCGAAAAAAAAAAAACCGAAAAAAATATCAAAAAACTTCCAACTCCTCCACTCTCCTCTACTCTTACCGATCGCCTTGTGCAGCAGCTTGGCCATCGCCTGGTTGTTGACGTGGTGCTCCCCCTTGGGCCTCGACTGGATGAACCCATAGTCCTCGAGCTTGGTCGGCGGCGGCGCCCCGTCGGCGGCCGGGAACCCCTTGGCCCAGAACGCGGCCGCCTCGCGAGACAGGTCGGGCAGCGTCATGCCGCCGACGCGGGAGACCGACCCCTTGAACGCCGTGTCGACCACGTCGGCGCCCAGGCCGTAGGCCTCGAAGATCTGCGCGCCGTGGTAGCACGACAGCAGAGAGATCCCCATCTTGGAGAGAATCTTCAGCAACCCTTTCTCGATCGCCTTTTTGTAGTTGGCTTGGGCTTTCGCGACAGAGACGTCGGGGGCCTTGCCGGCTTTCACGAGCGCGATGGTGCGAGGGGAGACCCTCCACTGGCGGGCGGTCTCGAAGGCGAGGTAGGGGCAGACGGCGTGGACACCTGGGGTGGGTTGGGGGAGGAAGGGGGGGAAAGGAGAGGAAGAGAAAGAGAAGAGTAAGTTTGGATTTTTTGATTTTTTTTGAAGCGGAAAAAACCCGACTTTTTCGACCTCGACGCGCGTGCGCGAAAAAAAGAACTAGAAAAAACTCAAAAAAAACCCTCCCCTCTCATCTCACCGTATCCAACCAGCAGCGCCGCGTGGTGCGTCGAGAAGCACTGCGCCGTCTCCGCCACGATCGACGTTTCCGTCCTCAGACCCGTCTTGATCAGGTGGTGGTGCACAGCTCCCACCGCCAGCAGCGCGGGAACCGGAGGCCTCTTCGGGTCCCAGGTCGTCGGGTCTCCCTGCCTGTCGGACAGCACCAGCACCTCGCCTTTCCCCGCCTTGACCGTCTTCTCGGCGCGCTCGCACAGGGAGGCCAGGGCCTGCTCCAGGGACTGCGAGCCAGAGTCGTAGTGCAGCGAGAAGGTCTCCACGGACAGGCCCGTCGAAGTCGCGATGGCCTTGAGCTCGTTCTCGAGCAAGATCGGCGACTTCAGCAAAACCTGCCTGTAAGCACCGGGCCCCGGCTGCAGCAGGTTCCCACGCCTCCCGAGCCTCATCTCCAGCGACATCACCAAACCCTCGCGCAAAGGATCAATAGGAGGGTTGGTGACCTGCGCGAACCGCTGCTTGAAGTAGTCCGCCAGCGGGTGAGGCCTCGCCGACAGCACCGCCAGCGGGATGTCGTCGCCCATGCAGTAGGTGGGCTCCACGCCCGAGGCCGCCATCGCCTCGACGACCATCGCGGCGTCCTCGGCGGACATGCCGTGCGAGGCCTGCAGGCGCACGGCGTCGGCCGGGGCAAGGGCGGGCTCCTCCAGGAAAGAGGAAGCCCCGAGGTCCTCGAGGCGGGTCGAGGAAGAGAGCCACTCGGCGTACGGCGCCGTCGCGGCGACCGCCTTGGCGATCTCGGTGTTCTCCTGGAAGTTTCCCGTCACCAGGTCGGCGCAGACCATCTGCCCCGGGCCCAGGCGCCCCTTACGCACGACGTTGGCGGCGTTGGTGAGGGCATCGTTCAAAACGCCGACCTCGGAGGCGACATAGACAGTTCCATCAGAGGTCAGCCACCACCGGGCAGGGTGCAGGCCGTTGCGGTCGAGCCTCGCGCCGACGCGGGATCCATCCGAGAAAACGAGCAGCGCCGGGCCGTCCCACCCTTCCTGCAGGCCCTCGTAGTACTCGTAAAAGGCCTCGACCTCGGGGTAGTTTTTCGTCAGATCCGGGTGGTTGCGGTAGGCTTCCGGAACCAAAGCCATGAGCGCCAAGCGAGCGTCGGCGCCGCTGCGGACCATCAGCTCGGCGACCCTATCGAGGTTGGCAGAGTCCGAGGCCGTCGCGTCGCACAGCGGCATCAGGTCCTCCTCGCGGCCCTCCCACACCGGTGCTTTCAGCGAGTCCTGCCTCGACGCTACCCAGTTGAGGTTGCCCTGCAGGGTGTTGATCTCGCCGTTGTGGCCCAGCACGCGCATCGGCTGCGCGAGTGGCCATTTCGGCGTCGTGTTGGTCGAGAAGCGGCGGTGGTAGATGGCGAACTTGGACTCGAACAGCGGGTTCTGCAGGTCGAGGAAGTAAGGCCCCAGCGCCGACGACTGGAGCATGCCCTTGTAGGTGATGGTGCGGCAAGAGAGAGTGCAGATGTAGAAATCGGCTGCGAGCGCGCCTCCTTTCGCCTTTGCCGCCTTCTCGACGAGCTTGCGCAGCAGGAACAGCTCGCGTTCGAGCTCGTCGCCCTTCAAGGTGCCAGACCCGGCGACGGGCTCGAGGACCACCTGCCAGGCGCGGGGCTCGGTGGCGCGGGCCAGCCTCCCCACAATCGACGAGTCGACGGGCACCTTCCTCCAACCCACGACGCGGCAGCGCCCTTCCTTGGAGACGACGCCCTCCAGGATCGCCTTGGCTTCTTTTTCTGCGGCGTCGTCGTTGGGTAAGAAGAGCATGCCCACGCCTGCCTCCTCGGGCTTGATGGCGGCGAACTCCGGCGCGGAGGCGGCCAGCAGCTTCCAGGGGATCTGGGTCATCACCCCGGACCCGTCGCCGGAGACGTCGTCGGCGGAGCAGGCGCCGCGGTGCTCCATGCAGCCCAGAGAGGTCAGGGCCTGCGACACGATGGCGTGGGAGGCAGGGAGCTTGAGGTTGGCGATGAAGCCGACCTGTGTGGAGGTGGTGAGAAAGGGAAGAGGAGAAGAGGAAGAGGAAGGGAAGGAGGTGAGAGGAAAGGGAAGTTTTTTTTTCCGTCTCTCTCTTGCGCGCGGCTTGAAAGAAAGAAAGAAAAGCGATCTGAACTCTCTCTCTCTCTCTCTTCTTTCTCTCTCTCTGCTCGATCCCGCGCTCTCGCATTCCCCTCCTTCCCCTGGCTCGAACAGCCCAATTCCGATCCCAGGATCTCAAAAAAACATCAAAGGAACAAACTCACTCCGCAGGCGTCGCGCTCGGCGAGGATGTCCTCGAGGTCGGCGACCTCGGGAACGAGGCGAGGAGCGGGAGCAACGGAAGGAGGAGAAGAAATCGACGCATCGACGACGTCGATTCCGCCGGCAACGACGACCTTTTCTTCCGCGGCGACCGCCCGCGGCGCAGGGGAGGCAGGGCGTCCCTGGCCACGGGATACGGCCGCGGGAGTCAGCGTGCGTCCCCTGCGAGGGGCCGCGCGGCGCTGGACGGCCTTGCCGGCGAGCAGCGGCGCGGCGAGGGTAGTCTGTTTCCGATTTCGTCGGAGGAGTTTTTTATTTTAGTTTTTTTTGTTGGGAAAATCGAGTGAGTCGGAAATCAGTTGCGAACTTGAAGTATTCGAGGCAGCTATTCGCCTCGATTTCTATTCGGGTGATATCAAGGGATTAGATGCTTCACTTTGAGGAGGAAAGAGAGGCAAGATAATGCGCAAAGGAGGAGGAGACCGCCGTCGGAGGAAGCAGTCGTCGTCGTTGCTGCTCGGCGCCCCGAAACCTCTTTCTTTTCTCTTTCCCTTCCTTCCACGTTTTTCCTCTCTCTTCCTTCCAATGCGCCCCTGCCTTTCTATCTCTATCTACTCACCTGGGCGTTGCCCAGACCAGCCACGCCACGCGCAGCGGACATGGCGTAGGCTTTTGTAGTTGGGGGGAGCTTTGGGAGAACGGGGAACGGAGAAGTAGAAGAACGGAGGAGGTGATCGAAGTGGGAAAAAAGAGTGAAGCGAGAAGAAAAGAGCCGAGAGCGAAGGAGTGCTCTTGCTTTCTTTCTTTGCTTCGCTCTCTCCCCACGTTTTTTTGACCTAGACCTCGAGAAGATTTTGTTTCTCTTTTCCTCTTCTTCTCTGTTTCTTGAGAGAGAGAGAGAGACAGACGGCGCGAGGGAGAGAGAAAGAGACAAGAGAGCGGCGCGCTCAACACGAATTCGAAAACAGCATCGTAATTTTACAAAAAAGGTTAAGAAAATATTTTCTCTTCTCACTCGACGCCTCTGGCCGCGCCCTCGAGCGCCCGCCTCGCCAGCCCGCCCTCCGAAGCCACTCCGGCCAGCGCCAGCGCCGCCCTGCGAGGCAGGCCCGGCAGGCGAGGAGGGGCGGCGGCGGCGGCGTCGTCGACGACGACGACGGCGGCGCTCGTTTCTCTTTTCGCTACTTCTCGCAGGGCCCTGGCACGGGAGTCGGCGAGGCGAGCGAGGTCGACCCCTCGCTCGTCGGCAAAGCCCCTCGCGACTGCGAGCGCTTTCGCTTTCGCTTCCCCTTCCTCTCCTTTTTTTTCTTCTTCGCCTCCCTCTTCGCCTCCCACGACTCGCTCCGCCGCGGCCGCCAGCAGGCCCCAGAGGGCCTCCTCGGCCTCCTGGTCCCCGCCCTCGCAGGCCTCGTCTTCGAGGAGGGAGGCCGCCGGGCGGAGGAGCGCCGCGGCCCTCGCTGGCGGGAGCGGGAGCTTGCTCCTCTTTTTCTTCTTCTCCTTCGTCTCCTTTGACGTTCCTCCTTCTTCATCTTCTTCTTCTCCTTCTCCTTCTCCTCCCTTCTCCGAAAGCGCGTCCGCGAGGTCCACCAGCAGCGCCGCGGAGGCCACCACCAAAGCAGAACTCGACGAGTGCAGCACGAGGCTCGCCAGGCTCGCGGCGACGCCAGTGGCCGCGCACGCGGAGGCGCGGCGGGGGTCCCTCGCGACGAGCGCGCGAAGCGCCGAGGCCGCGGCCGCCGCCGTCGCCGGCAAGAAAGGGAGGCCGCCGCCGTTGTTGTTGCTTCCATCATCATCATCTTCGTCGTCGTCATCCAGTTCGAACGACGCCGCAGTCGCGTAGATGCCGTAAGAGGAGCGTCTCCGCCTTTCTCGCCTCGCTTCGCGGACTTCCTCTTCCTCCTCTTCCTCTCCCGTTGCTCTGTTTTTCTTCCCGTCGCCCCTCGTCCTCCTCGCGGCGACCTTTGCGGCGCTCTCCAGCACCGTCACTGCCGCGTCAGGGAGACCCAGCCTCCACAGCGCCGCCGAGGCGACCCCGCTCTCCGAGCTGGCCAGGTTTCCAAGAGAAAAAGCAGCGCCCGCCGTCTCGGCCACGAGGCAGTTTTCGGCGACGAAGGCAGCGGACTCGAGAACGCCCTCTGCGGCCGAGAGCCACGCCCCGGCCCTGCCCTCGGCGGCCGCGACCTCCAGGGCGCCCTCTCCCGCGCGGAGGAGCTCCTCGATGGCGGCTGGGTCGCTGCCGCTGGCGTCTCCTCCTTCGGCGTCGAGGAGGAGGCGCAGGCGCGAGGCGAAGGTTTTGGGGTCGGCCGTGGCGGCGGCGACGGAGATCGAGGTTGTTGGAGCCATGTCGATCGAGGCTCCTTTTTCGCTTTGCTTCTCTCGCCTGCTCTAGCTCTCTTTTTCTCTCCCACTTTTTCTCCGCTGAAGGATGTGAAACGAGCCTTGTCGTCCCTCTGGTAGCAAAGCGGGGTAGAAAATCAACAGCCGATGAGGCGCGTCTTCAGACGGGCCTGTCTTTTTATCTTCAAAGAAAAATACAAAAAGCAGATGATTAGTTTTTCAAAGAAATGAAAAAAAAAGAAAAAAAAATCTTCTTCCCCTCTTCCGCCTTCTTTTTTCAAACGAAGTCGCCAAACTCGTCCTCCTCGCCTCCGGAGCCAGGGTCCGACCTTCTGTGGGCCGAGGGGTCGTCGATGAATTCGGGAAGAAGCGCGGTGGAGAGGTCTTTCCTCTGCTGCATCGGCGGCGGCGGAGAGGGCTCCTCCTGCAGCGGGAGAGGAGGTTCGGAAGCCTTTCGCCGCTCCCCCTCCGAGGGAGTCGCTGCCGCCGCCTCCGCTGCTGTCGCCGCGCTGCCCCACTCCGCCCACGAGTCGTTTTCTCCGCTCGGAGCTGCTCGTTCTTGCTCCTCTTCGACAGCAGCAGGAGAGGCAGCGTCTTTTTCTCCTTTGAAGGCTTCCTCGAAAGGCTCTGCGCCTTCGGTGCCCCCGGGCGTCGCTTCGTCCGCCGCCGCCACCGCCGCCGCCGCTGCCGCTTCTGCCTCGGCAGCCCCTTCGTCCTCGAGCTGCGCCACGACCGCTGCCGTTGCCGCTACTCCTGCTGCTGCTACGGCTGCCGTTGTAGGCGTCACTGTCCTCTCCACGAGAGGAGGGGGAGGAGGAGGAGGAGGAGGCTGGTGCTGCTGCTGCTGCTGCTGCTGTGCTTCTTCTTCTATTGTTGTCGCCGTCTTTCCTTCGGGCTGCGGAGGCGGCGGAGGCGGAGGTGGAGGAGGGAGCGTTGCCTTTGTCTCCGCGCTTCGCTCCCTGCTACGCATCCCCAGCAGCGACAGAAGCCTCGCCTCGTCGTCCGTGCCCTCCCAGCGCACCTTGGAAGCGGCAGAAGAAGAGGCCTCTGTCGCCGCTTCTGCCCTCGCGCGGAGGAGGTCGAGCGGCGACGGCGACGACGGCGACGACGACGAAACTTTGCTCTCTCTTTCCTTTTCGCCCTCCTCTTCTTTCATGCCCGCTGCTCGTCGCATCAGCGCCCCGACGGCGGCGGCGAAGGCCGCGTCGGTTAGGGAGGAGATATCGGTGGCGGCATCAGCGGAGGGGGCGACAAGAGCTCCCGGCGTTGCTGCCGGCGTTGCTGCCGCTGCTGCCGCTGCTGCTGCTGCTGCTCGCTCTTCTTCGTCCTCTTTCTCCTCCTTCTCTTCTACTTTCGCAGGAGCAGGAGGAGCAGCGGCCGAGACAAACTCGGACTCCTCAAAGTCCCCGAAGCCCGAGTCGTCGCTGTCGCTGTCGCTGTCACCGATGGGGTCCTGAGTTTCTGTCGCGGCTTCGAGTTCTTCCGCTGCTTCTGCTCTTGTCGAGGAGTACGTCGAGGAGGTCGTCGTCGGCATCGGCATCGGCATCGCCGGAATCGATTCGCCTCCTCCTCCCTTTTCCTTCGCCTCCAGCGCCGCGGCCCTCTCCCTGACGCTCGTCAACTGCAGCTGAGCAGGAGTGACTCGATCTCCCGCTTCATCTGATGCTGGAGCAGCGGCGAGAGAAGCTCCACCTGCCGTGGAGGCCGGCGGCGAAGGTCGATGATGCTCTTTGGGCTCCATCGACGTTTTTTCGTTTTTTTCGTTTTCGTTCGTCCTTTTTCTGTTTCGGGTTTCGTTTTCAAAATGAAAAATTAAAAAAAAAAACTCTTTTCACTCCTCGTCGATCACGACCGTGCTCCGGTGGTGCTCCACGCCCTCCACCATCCCCTCCGCCTCCTCCAGCGTCGTCGGAACCAACTGAAACCCTCCGATCGAAGCGACGGACTGAGGCAGAGCCTCGACGAAATGCCTCCTCGACTCGAAGAAGGAGTTTCCGTTTCTTTCTCCGCTCCCTCCCATTCCTCCTCTTCCTCCTCCTCCTCTCCTCTTCGCCAGCTCGTTCTGCGCCTCGAGCGACGTCAGGAAGGACCCGTGCTCCCTCCCTCCCCTGTACTCCGGAGCCCGCGCGGGCTGCTTGAGCATCCGCCTCATTCGGTTCTCGTCAAAGGACCAAAGCAGGCTCGTGTGGTGGAGCCATCGCTTTTTGGAGAGGGCCTGGGCGTTTCCTCCGAATTTCAGGTCGCCAAAGGCGTAGTCTGTTGAATGTTGTTTTATTTTTAAAGAGGAACAGAGCGAGGCAGTGATGAGAGTAAGTGGTGAAAGAATGAAAGAAGAAGAAGAAGAAGCCCTGCTTCTGCGCTCCAGAAAAGAGACGAGAAACGCTCGGAAAATGATGCCGAAAAAGAAAAACTTTAAACTCACCGTGCTCCCGGAGCTTAAACTCCCCTATCCTCCCGAAAACTGGCCCCCACACCCGCTCCGTCCACTCCATCAGCGGGCGGGGACCCCTGCCTGCGACCTCGGAGGGCAGGTGCTCCTCTCCCCCGACCAAGGTCGCCCAAACACACCCGGGACCCAGAAGCACCGTGCCTCCCCCGCTGAACCTGCGGAGTAAGGGGATGTTTGCTGAGGAGGCGGCCTCTCTGTGGACGAGCTCTTCCGGTTTGCTGTTTTGTTTGATTCGTGTATATGGGAGTAAGGGGGGTGTCGAAGTGGTGAGAACGCGGCGGTGGGAGCGGGAGGTCCGGGTTGAAAAGAAGGTCTCTCTCTCTCTCGAGACCTAGCCAATTCGCTCGCTCGATTTCATTTTCCTCACCCGGAGAGCCCGACGACGATCGCCTCCGGCTCGACGCCGTCGTGGACCACCAGCCACGCCCCGGATGTGGCCCGCAGGAGCGCCTCGTCGAGCCTGAGCGCGCGGAGGGCGTGGATCTGGGAGGAGAGGACGACGCGGAGGGGAGGGAGGGAAGACGATGAAGAGGGCATCATCATCGCCCCCTCTGCTTTTTTTCAAAATAGAAGTTCATCGACCGAGCCGAGTGAGTCTTGCTCAGAAAATTTCGAGCTTGCTCTCTTTTTTCTCGCTTCACCCCCTTCCCCTCCCTCTTTCCTCTCCTTTCCTCTTCAATCAAGTAAAAGCAAGAAAAAAATGGCCGCTGCCGTCGCTCCCGCCGCCGCCGCGCCCAAGGGCGACAGCGCAGCCACGCCTGCTGCTGCTGCTGCTGCCACGCCCGCTGCTGCTGCTGCCAACGGCGCTGCTTCGACTCCCGCTGCCGGAGGAGCATCGGCGACGCCCGCCGCCTCTGCTTCTTCGACGACGTCGACGACGACTTCAGCCGCCGCCGCAGCTGCGGCTGCTGCTCCCCCCTCCAACTCGTCGCTCTACGTCGGCGACCTCGAGCGCGACATCACCGAGGCGCAGCTCTTCGAGGTCTTCTCGCAGGTGTGTGTCTCGAAGAGAGTGGAGCGTGGAGGGCAAGAGAGAGACCGCGAGATGAGAGGAGGGAGAAGCGAGCGAGCGAGCGAGCGAAGGGGCAATCATCATCGATATTTCTTTTCCGTCGCTAGCGACTGCCGTTGGTCGAAGAAAAAAGAGCTTGTTTTCGTGCGAGCGCCGGGGCGCTTCTCGAATGCCTCTACTGCTTCTTTTACGGTCTGCGGCCAGGAATGCACCTCTTGCATGCTGTCATGGCGATAAAAGAGGCTTCGAAGACGAGAGAAGGGCGTGAAAAGCGCGCGAGGGAGAGGCTGCTCTCGAGCGGCATTGCCTTGAGAGGTTGACCGATGCTCCTCTCTCTCGCTTTGCTTCTTCTTCTTCTTCCTCTTCTCTTCGCTGCGGCCTCTCTGCTCCTTCCTGTCTGCTCCTCCTGCGCCTGCTCCGATCACCGGGCGGCTTCGTTCGATCGCGGCTGCTTGCACCGGGTCTCCGATCGGAAGAGAGAGGAGAGCAGCAGCCGCGACAGCAGCAACTTTGCTTCCTCTAACTTTCAAAGACAGCCGTCGGCGGCTCTCTCGATCAATCAACCTTTTTTCTTCTTCTTTCTCTTTGCCTAGCTTTGCTTTCCCCTTCTCCGCCCCCTCGCTTGCGCCAGCTCCCTCTCTCTCTTCCACTCCCATCGCCGCATCCGAAGGGAGATGGTGAGATTTCGCGTTCGAGCAAACCTCGATTCCCAAATTCGCTCACGAATTTGTTCTCGTTTTTTTTTTTTTTACGAACTCCAATCGCTCCAAAAAAAAACAGGTCGGCCCCGTCGCGTCGATCCGCGTGTGCCGTGACGCCGTGACGCGCCGCTCGCTCGGGTACGCCTACGTCAACTTCAACGCGGCGCTGGACCCGACCGCAGGTGATTAGAAGAGGGAAGAGTGGCGGGGGGGAAGAGGGAAGAAAGCGAGATGAGATTGCGAATTCAAGATCGAGCGTCGGGCGACGAGCAGAAAAGAAAAAGAGAAAAAAAAACTCAAAACCTCTTCCTGCCACCAAAAACCCCAACCCTCCACCTCCAACACCATCAGCCGAGCGCGCCATGGACGCCCTCAACTACCAGCCGCTGGCGGGCAGGCCCATGCGCATCATGTGGTCCCACCGAGACCCCGCAGGCCGCCGCTCGGGCGTTGGAAACGTCTTCATCAAGAACCTCGACAAGGACATCGACCACAAGGCGCTGCACGACACGTTCTCCGCCTTTGGCGACATTTTATCCGCCAAGGTCGCCGTCGACGCCGCTGGACAGTCGAAGGGTTACGGGTTCGTCCACTTTGAGAAGGCGGAGGCCGCCGAGGCCGCCATCGAGAAGGTCAACGGGATGTTGCTCGAAGGGCGCAAGGTCTTTGTGGGCCACTTCGTCAAGCGCGACTCGAGACCGGACGGAGGCGAGGCCAAGTTCACCAACGTGTTTTTGAAGAACCTGCCCGAGGGCACCGACGAGGAGGCCCTGATGAAGATGTGCTCGGCGTTCGGGAAGGTCACCTCGCACGTGCTGACGACCGACGACGACGGCAAGCCCAAGGGCTTTGGGTTTGTCAACTTTGAGGACGCCGACGCCGCGGCTGCCTGCGTCTCGGCCCTCAACGGCAAGCCCGCCGAGGGGCCCGGTTCCGAGGACAAGCTGCCCATCTTCGCCGGCCGCGCGCAGAAGAAGGCCGAGCGCGAGGCCGAGCTGCGGGCGAGGTTCGACGACCTGCGCTCCGAGCGCATCGCCAAGTACCAGGGGATGAACCTGTACGTCAAGAATTTGGCCGATTCCGTCGACGACGACGCCCTGAGAGCCGAGTTCACGCCGCTAGGCACCATCACCTCGGCCAAGGTGATGCGCGACCCGGGAGGCAAGAGCAAGGGCTTTGGCTTCGTCTGCTTCACCAGCCCCGACGAGGCCGCGCGCGCCGTGACCGACACCAACGGCCGCATGGTCGCCGGGAAGCCCATGTACGTGGCCCTGGCGCAGCGCCGCGAGGTGCGCCGGGCGCAGCTCGAGCAGCAGTACTCGACGCTGCCCGGCGGCGGTCTTGGAGGGGCCGGTGGCCCCGGCGGGATTGGTTTGGGTGGCCGCGGCGGCGGCCTGGGCATGGGAGGCGGCGGCCTCGGCGTCGGAGGTGGTGGCGGCTTGGGGATGGGAGGTGGCCTCGGTGGGCCCCTGGGCGCTGCAGGGCTCGGCGGAGCCGGCATGGGAGGAGGCGGCGGCGGCGGCCTGGGTGGCCCGCTCGGTGGCGGCCCGGGCCAGTTCGCCGGCGGCCCCGGGTGAGGCGGCGGCCTGCTGCAGCAGCAGATGCGCGGTGGCGGCGGCGGCGGCGGCCCGCTGCCCGGGATGTTCCCGGCGGGTCCCTTTGGCGCCGGGGCCTTCTACGGCGGCGGCCCGCTGGGCCCCGGGGGTCGCTCTGGAGGTGGTCCCGGTGGCCCCGGGGGGATGTACAACCCGATGATGGCCGGTGGCGGAGGCCGCGAGGGAGGCATGATGATGGGAGGAGGCCGCGGCGGAGGTCTTGGCGGCCGCGGCGGCGGCGTCGGCGGCGTTGGTGGGCAGAGGCCTTTCGGCGCCGGCCCTTCTCCTGCCTTCGCCGGCGCTTCGGGATACCTGGGCGGCATGGGAGGGCGCGGCGGGGGCATGGCGGGCGGCCGCGGCGGCGTGCTCGCTGGCCGCGGAGGCCCCGGTGGCCGCGGCGGAGCCGGAGGTCCCGGTGCGATGCCCGGCCGCGGAGGCGCCGGCGCTGCCGCCGGAGGCCGTGGCGCCGGTGGGCCCCTGGGCTCGCGCGGCCCCGTCGCCCCCTCCGCCGTCGTCCCCGGCCAGGCTGCAGGCGAAGGCGGGGCATCGGCCCCTCTCACCACCGCCATGCTCGCCGCGGCCCCTCCGGAGCAGCAGAAGCAGATGCTCGGAGAGCGCCTGTTCCCGCTCGTCGCGGCGCGCCCGCGCCCCGAGCTCGCGGGAAAAGTCACGGGCATGCTGCTCGAGATGGACAACGCCGAGCTGCTGCTGCTGCTGGAGTCGCCCGACGCGCTCGACGCCAAGGTCGAGGAGGCCATCACGGTGCTCAAGCAGCACGGTGCGCTGCCCGGCGGCGACGGCGCTGGCGAGGCCGAGAAGAAGGACGGAGACGACAAGGAGTAGAGAGGAAGAAGAACGAAGAAAAAAAACGTTTTTTTCCATTTCATTTCTTTTCTGATTCTTGTTCTTCTTCTTTTGTTCTTCTTCGATAATGACGGCAACGATGATGGGGAAACAAGGACGACGATGGCGATGGCAGTGCGCCAACGACGAGCAGGCAGCGGCAGCAGCCAACCAAAAACCACAAACAAAACAAAAAAGAGATCTAAAAAACAACCAAAAAAATCCGGAAAAAACATCAAAAAACAAGTTCGGAATTCGTGGTGGTTTCCCCCCCTTACCCTCTCCCTCCCTCCTTCATTTTGCGGCGTCTACTAACTAATTCGCCTCTGACTTCCAATGTTTGCGCGCGTGTGTTTTGTTTTCGAGGGGAGGCCCACACGGTTTCGATCTAAAAAAAAAAGAGAAAAAAAGAGAAAAAAAGGCCAGAGTTTGAACTTTTTTGTTTTCGTTTTTCGTCTTGTTGTTGGAGTGTGTTTTGGTAGGGTTCAAATCCCCCCCCCCCCCCCCC
>Ga0114918_10001765_pt1 | contig 19405 bp, 25 predicted proteins | sample LantaG_FD_87015 | JGI IMG/M metagenome (GOLD analysis project Ga0114918, IMG submission 87015) | Deep subsurface microbial communities from Baltic Sea to uncover new lineages of life (NeLLi) - Landsort_02402 metaG | ecosystem: Environmental > Aquatic > Marine > Oceanic > Sediment | place... | reverse complement strand
TCTCAAAAAGTAGAACAAACTATTAACGGGGAAACTAAATTAATACCTTACTTAGAAGCTTTTGAAATTGTTGATGGGAGCATACAACTTAAAGAAGGTATTGATAAAGAATGGAGAGCAGGAGGTAAAAAATTTAAGATGATGAAGAACCGTATTCACGCGGTATCTAATGATCTTAATGGTGCTTTCAGTAAGTTTGATTATGCAGAAGCAGATAGATACTTTCTTTTTAGACAGTTATTCTTCTTAAGAAGATGGTTTACCAGAATGTTTATGAATAGATTTCAAGTAAGTCTAGCTGATCCAAATGGAAGTATGATGCCTAAAAATTGGAGACCACGTTACGATATAGGTCGTAATGATGTAACTATGGGTTTCTATATGGAAGCTATAAAGTTTATGCTTGAAGCACTTCAAACAGGGGGTAAAGCTTTTGCATATATGACACCAGATCAAAAAGCAGCATTCAAAAGAATCTTTATGGATGTAGCTCTTATGGTAATGTTTAGTTTAATAATCTCATTAGTATTCGGATTTGATGTAGACGATCCAGACAAATACGAAAAGCTTCGTCAAAAAAGTGGGCCTATTCCTATTTTTGGAGTTGCTGATTCAGATAATCCTTTTAACGCTTCAGGTTGGTTAGCAAACAATACAATGGTAACCATGATGGGTATTCGCCAAGAACAAATGCAATGGGTACCAATACCAGGTTATGGTTTAGAAAGTTATATGGAATGGTTAGAATTACAACCTCTAGCTATGAGAAATACAGTAAAGAATTTTGTTAATACTACTGGTAGATTAATTGGTGCTCTTTCTGGAGATGAAAAAGCACAGTATGTCAGATCAGTCGGTCCTTACGCATGGCAACAAGAAGGGGCCCCAAAGTTTATTAATTATATGGCTAAAATATTTGGTCTTACCGGTTCTCAAGTTGATCCAGTAAAATCAGCCAAAGACTTTGTAGCAATTCAAAACCTTAAAGGTTATTAATTAAATTATTATATTATATATATGGCAAAAATTCAAAACTCGTGGGCACCAAAAGATACTAAAGTATCTAGACCAGGCGTGCATGCAAAAAGTAAAACTAGCAACCACATAAATAGTAAGAATTATAAGAAGTCTTACAAAGGACAAGGTAGATGATACTGTTATTTGAAAAAGCAACTATTAGCGCAACTTCCGTTGCAGCAGATAGCTCGGGATTAAATCTAGATTTTTGGATAATCCCGGCAGCTAATCTTATAACTATATCTGCTACCCAGGGTAAAATCATACTTTATTTTAGAGACGGTAATCCTTACTCTGAAACTTTAGCTACTGGTGAAGCTTTAACCGGTTCTTTTAGATTTTCTACAGTAACATTTAATGTAACTACTGGTAAAGAAGCTGAGGTAGCTAAGAACTTTTATAAATTCATATTAGCAGGACCTAAACCTATTGTACCAATACCATCAGTAAGACAAATATTTACATTTAGTAATGTAACAAATGAGTTTGCTGATATTGCTGATATTACAAGTATTGATACAATAAAAAGATATACTAGTTATGACACTATTACTGGTAGTGGTGGTGGGGGTGGCTTACCTCCAGGTACTGCAGATGGAGAAATACTTCAATGGGATACTACTTCTGGAGATTGGATATTGTCAGCATATACCCTACCAACAGCAGATGGAACAACAGGGCAAATTCTAACAACTGATGGTGCTGGGGCAGTAACCTTTGAAGACGCACCAAAAGGTAAATTTAGTTTTGTTATATCTTACAGATACTATCTGGCTACAGCCAATTACTATATAGGAAACTCTACATACGGTATTAATAATAACCCTACTTACGCAATAGCTTCTACAGCTTCATGTACAAACGTAGATGCATTTAACGGGGGTATTGTGATCCCATTTAAACTATCTAATGTTGGGTTTAAAGTATATGGCTATTCTTCTGGAAATACTAGAACAGTATCTTTTGATTTACTAAAAGGAACTCTTCCTGCAAGTGGTGGACTTAAAACAGATTCAATATCCTTAACAACAGTTGCTAGTAATTCAGGCTTTTCTATGACCTCTAATACTGAGATGTATGAGATTTCTGCAACAAGTACAAATACTGCAGATCCAGGTGACTTTTTATTGATTGCCTTTAGTGGATCTACAAGCTCTTATTATTATTTTACAATAACAATTTACGGAGATACATGATAACTTTACCAGACAGTCCCCCAAGTGAGTTAATAACAGAACTCCATACTGATGCAACTAATGAAGAGATAATTGCTAAAATAAATGAGATTATCTTAAGCTTAAATTATATATTAGAACCATATATAGTAAAGTAGGTAAAAACCTTATAAAGGACAAGGACGATGACACTTAGATATTTTAAACTTTCAGAATTTGATTCCCCCGATAAAACTGGAAGTGGAGATCAGATGAATGAAGACTTCCTGCAAATGCTTGACAACGCTCGTCACATCGCAGGAATACCCTTTGAGATTAACTCTGGATTCCGAACTAAAAGCCACAACAAGAAGGTTGGAGGGGTAAGTAACAGCTCACATCTTTACGGAGTAGCTGCAGATATAGCGTGTGACACGGATGCTGAAAGATGGGCAATAGTTAATGCGCTTATTCAAGCAGGATTCACAAGAATTGGGATTGCCAAAACTTTTATACACGTAGATAAAGATGAAGATAAAAATTCTAATCGTATTTGGGTTTATTAGTATTCTTTTTGGATGCCGCAAAGAAGAAAGATTTCAGCTACAACTATCTAGTTACTTAGCTGATGATTATTCGATTTACCGTACACAAATAAATGAGGTATCTACATATTACTTTAATTCTGCAACATTAATTCAATTTTTAGGTAGTTATAATGCATCAAGCAACAATGTGTTTGATTATAATGCAGATGGGATAGTTGATGCAGCCGATTTTATAGAAACTATTGGGGGATATGGAAATCAATACTTTCCTAATTATGATCTGTATTCAGCTACAATAGATTTTCAAGCTTCAAGTGGTTGGCAAATACAATTATCACCTTGGCCAATATCTTTTATTAAAGTAACTCCTTGGGATGAAGACCCTCCTGGATCATATATACCAGATACCCTTAAATCTTTTGTTTTAGAAGGAGTAAATGAACAAGGTCAGTTTGCAAAAATCTGGTATTACAGAAACTAATGAATACTAGGAATGGTAAAAAAAAAGACTCCAAAAGGAGCCTTTTCTAATATTAGAATAGTTTATTTTCGATTTTCGGAGCTTGTACCATAATAAAATGCAAAAATATTACTGATAACAACACCTTCAATCATACCCATTAAATGCACAAATAAGTCATTTTCAACAATATCTTTTTCATATACCACAGCATAAATCATAAAAATAAATGAAGCTAAGCCAACAAGACCTGTGATAACCATCATAATATCTTGACCGCCGGCTTTTTTAATTTCAACCTCACGATTTCTAGCTGAATCTCTATCAGCAACCTCAAGTTCATACATGTCTTTAATCATAAGATTAGCTTGGTCTATATCTTCTGATGTTAAATCTGGATCAGTATCAATCAAGTTTTTTATAATTCCTAAAGTCCCTTGATCAGGCAAAAGATCTCCAACAACATCTAATATCTTTGGTGCCTTATTTTTAAGCCACTTGCCTAACTTTGTATCTTTGAATTTCTTATTCATAATTATATTGTAATACATTATAATATAATCAATCTTTGCTAATATTCATAAAAAAGTTATACTCGGCCGGATCAATATATTTAAGTTTCTCAAGTAATTTTTTTTCTTGTTGTTTTACTTTTGCTCTTTCGTCAACTGTACTATCTACCCCCAATTGTGTAAAAAGCATTACACATTTTTTAAAGATATCGTCTTTTGTCATTGATGAGTTTTCTATTTCAAACTCTAAATCAAAAAATTGTTTAAGATTTGGTCTAAAATAATTGACACCCTTTAAAATTTTTCCATCTTCTCTAATTACAGGTTTACCATCTTCTCCAAGTTTAGACATATTACTAGCATGAATCTCGTTAAAGACATTTTCAATAATATCCTGCATACCATGCCGGAGAATAGTACCAATCAAAATATATAGTTGGTCTCCTAAAGCATCGGCAATTTCAACTAAGTTTTCTTGCTGACACGCATTTTTATATTCCTGTAATTCTTCAAGAGCTAAATCATATCGTAATTGATATCCTTTGCTACCAATCAGTTGCGGATTAGTGTTATTAATAATCCCAAATTTTTCATGGAAGTCTGCAACTTTATTTATTAACTCCTTCATTCCAGTATACATATATTAATTGATCGTAAGTAAATCCTGTAGTTGTTACAGGTGTTTCAGTAATGGTGTCATGTTGAACAGGACTATACATGCTTTCTAAAATTAACATGTAAGCAATTACATCACCGGTTTTTTCTTTTACAATAGAATAATCTACTGATTTTCCAGTTACTATATCCCGTATTGATTGTAAATGTTTTACGCAATATTCCCATAAGACTTGTTCTGGTTTATTATGAAGCGACAGCTCTGTTGTCTTTTTAAAATTATGATGTGCATCTGCACTATTAGCATATTCATTACCCTTGGATACAAGCAATGTTTTTATCTCATCTAACCGTTTTATAACATGGTTGTTAAAAGTAAATTTATCCATTTTTAAAAATTTAAAAGAAAAAAAAGAGGGATACCAAAGCATCCCTCTAATATAGATTACAAATCAGACAAATCTAGTGAATTATTAAAAAAATCTAAGTCATCTAAATCAAACATTTTATCTTCTTCTGCAGTTTCAGATACTTCTTCTTTTTCTTTGTAATTTTGAAAAGCTTCTGCTATTTGTTCTTTAGGATTTTCTGATACTTCTTCACAACTTTCTGAAGAGATATTAGTATCATCTAAAACTTCTTCTGTTTCAGCAATAGCATTTTCTGCTTCAGCAATAGCGTCAAACAGATCTAATTGATTTGGATTTAACTCTTCATTTTTAATAGTTTCACTAATTTCAGTTGTTGAATCAGCCAATGTGGTTGTAACAGAAACAGAATTAGATTTACTATTAATATAATTTATTAAAAAATTATGAAGCTGGGACTGTTGTACCATCCAGGTTTTAGGGTGACCAAATATAAGAGCATAATTAAAATGGTTATAAAAAGCCCACACAGAATTAGGATCACTATTATAATGAAACTTGCATTCATGAATCTGATCACGAACAATACCAAGTTGTTCTTTGTTAATATATTCAAACTCAATAAACAGTCTACCAGCCAACTCAGCTTGTTCTTGTTTTGTAAGAACAACCTGCTTCATTAAGTCTTTGTCTTTAACTAAATTATTAAAATAAAAAGCAGCTTTACTAATTTGGTTTTCAATAGTTTCAATTGCTTCTTTATCAGCATCTCCAGTATGTTTTCTGCTGAATGTTGTTAAGTTATTACCTACGATGTGTGATTCATTCGCATGAACATAACCACCAACAACAGACATAAAACGAACCATCTTATTATAGCTATTCGTCCAAGATATCATCATTGAAATATCAGGATCATTAGTACGGGATAACCAAACAGTACCCGTAGCAATTTGCCCATCTGCTGTGCTTCTATACACTTCTTTAACGATACCTATATTATTTTTTTGAAGCTCTGTTTTAATGGTATCGATTATTAAACCGTGACTGATCACAGTATAACGACTCCCATGATTAGGAGTCGCAATAGTTTTTAATTCCGCTTCGCTAGAAACTAATGTTCTTCTTGGCATTTTAAAATAATTTTAATTGTGAATCTTCTATAGTATGTAAGATATTTTCAAGCTCTTTGTTAGCTTTTTGAATATAAAATCTATAGTCAATATTGTAATCTCCCCAAGATTTTTCTTCATGTTTATTATATACAGTTTGTAACCATCGACCTGCTTCAACTTGAATCTCTCTACCATCATTGTGGTTTTTAAGAATCTTGCAACCAGGTTGAGAAACATAATATCTAACAGTTTTTTGCAAGAGATTATCAATACGTTCCCCATCTACAAAACAGGTTTCGCTAAAACGCCAACCTCCTTTTGCTTTTACGGCACCGCAAAAATCAAATATGTTCCTCGATGATTTTATTGTTTCTTCAACAGGCGTGTTTTTAATAAAGTAGTTGTAGATAGTTTTTCTTATAATTAAAAAGCTTTTATTTTTATGTAACATTAAATTCTCAAATTCAAATCTACCCTTACACTTTGTTTTATCATTAGAAAAAACACCTATGTAATTATTTACATCTGCTAAGATTATTTTTTTATATGTATCGTGTTCAAGCTGTAATCCGGTAATCTTTTCCCATTGGTTACAAATTTCTAGATATAATTCCTTTTTTCCTTTAGGAATCATCATTTCTAAGCCGTCTGTATTTTGCATAATAGGAACTGAATCCGGAATCTTAGTAGATAGCATCTCATATAACATTAACAAACTGAGCTGACCGTTAATAGTAATACTCATAGTTAGTTGTGGATCATACAAGAATGCATTCTTATCATTACTTAACCCATACGTACTATTTAGAATAATCTTATACACATAGTTTCTTGGATCGCTTTTAGGTATTTTTTTTCGTTCGTTAAAGAACCATTCATACTGTTCGCAGAAAGCCTCTTTAGAAATATGAGCGGATGCCCATTTGTTTACGATAGCTAGATTTGGATAAAAACTTACTACATCGCTAGACATAATAATCATGTTTTCATCTTCCTCGTAAATACCGCTTTTACGTGCTCCATGTAAACCACCTAAGCCAAAGTCAGTTTTGACTTTTTTATGGTTAAGTGAGTACTGAAAAGCATTTTTAGTTTCTTCAGGATCAATAACTAGAGATTCAAACTTTTGCCTAATATTATCAAAATCTGGGGTATCAAATTTTACATAAGGCAGGATTAGATCTTTTACTTTTATGCTTGTTCTTTTAGTTCTAGAATTCTTGAGGTCCCATTTGCTGTATCCTGTGGCTTCACTTAAAAAGTGTAAAAATAGTTCTTTAGATATACGAGGTTCAGAAGCACTATACAAATTAATGTTATATTCTTCAGTTAATGTCTTACGTAGTTTAATTTGGTCGGTACTAAGCTGCATAATTTGCTTAGTGCTGGCTACGTCGTTAATACAGTAACTAATTATATCATCAATTTGATCTTGCCTAAGTATCATGGTAGTATGTGAAATAGGCATATCTTGTAAATTATGCCAATCCATAGAAAACTGTATCCATTTAAGACTTGAAGACTTAGCTGGGTTATCCCAATGATTCAGTTTAAATACATCTATTTGTTTGATACTTATATCCTTTTCTCGAAATTCTAAAAACTCTCCATTGTTCTTACGCGCTATTGTATCTTGAGCTTTATTATATATCCATTGGGCAATTGATTGTGCCGGTAAACTTAATAGATACTCTTGATTTTGAAGGATATGCTGAGTTATTTGAGCATCAAAATCTAACCCGTTATAAGATATATGCCACTCGTTTTGTTTAATATTACGATGTAAGAACTCTAAAAACTTTTTAAAATCATTTTTTAATGAATGAACTACGAATATTTCTTGCCAATCAGATTTGTAATCAATAAATACTGCTACAAAACAATTGGAAAGGGTTTCATAGTCGTGTACCCAATGAGTTCTTTTTTGCATAGTTTACAAGATTAAAAAAGGGGTATGAACCCCTTAATTAATATTAATGTAGTCAACAAGTTATTGCTCTACTTTCATAATAGCAGGTATATTACCTAAAGCATTCACATCAGGTTGTGGAAGTTCTTCAAAGTATTTCTTGTAATTAAAATCAGTATTTAAAGCAAAATGGTTAATGAACTGATCAATGTCTGCTTTGTCTTGCAAGTAATATTCTTGAAAGGTTTCAATATGTCTGCGCTCTTCTTTGAATGGTTTTTGAGTAGATGGATCTTTAATATTCTTACGCATTTCCGGATCTCCATTAGCATCTAATCTTGGTACCATATGAAACTGTTGTTTCTTAACATTACCAATTAAAGCAAGGACGCCAATCTCTCTATCATAAATACCCTCTACATAAGGACAATCTTGAGTAGTTGGGATTAATTTAAATGTTTCGTGATTTTTCCAGCTCGAACTAATGAGCATCATGTTTTTCATATTATAATTGGTTTTTTTCAAATATAGTCAATTAGATTAATCTGTGCTTCTTTTTCTATGCATTTCTCTTTTTCTTCATCCGGAAACTCACAAAGTTCACCAACAGATTTTATTAGTTCTAAACTAACACCAAGAAGATTAGCATAGTCCGCCATATACTTTTCAGGATTTAAATAACTGTCAATATATATTAAACTACCCTTATTATTTGAAAAGAAATCTAAGATTATTTTTTTGTAGTTATCTTGAATTGTAGAATACTTACCCTGTAAAACTTTATCATACAAATCTTTGTCTGGTTCATAATCAAACACATAGATGCCTTGATTGTTTTCAGTGTAATAGAAACTCTCAAATTTGGGATGAGCGAGTAATACTTTCTTTTCAAAATTTTTAAACTCTACATCATCCCGTATATAGTATAAGCAAATCAGTTTTTTATCTTGTTTAGTATATTTACCAACCCATTCTAAATATGTTTCTACCGGAGTTACACTACCACCTCTTTTAATTCCTAAAATCGGGTACAAAAATATTTTAGATTTTTGAGTATACTTGGTATACAACTTTTGTATTTTCATTTATTGACAGCTTTTAAAATTTATTAAACATAATATTATTATGGATAATATCATACGGTAGAGTAAAGTCTCTATTTGTATAATGCCAATTAGCTTTTTTAAATATTTCTTCAGCTTTAATTCTCCAATTATTTAAAGTATTTAAATCTACTGGAAAACGCTTTACTTGCTTATACTTGTCTATGACACAAAAGTTAAATTCAATTTTATCAAATTTTACATGAAAATGTTTTGCCACAAGAATTGTATATATCGCAGCTTGCAACCAATAAGAATAATAATCTACTGAATCAGGAAACTCAGATAATGTTTTACTGGTTGTTTTTATATCATTAATACGATAGATTCCATCTTTAACTGTTAGATTATCTATATAGCCGTGTAAACCCCAGTTATAATCATTAAACTTATCCAGCTTAATATATAATTCGTTGTATCGTGATGCTTCTTCATCTAATAAAAAAGCATCACGAATTTCTAAATTGATCTTAAGTTGCTGTGCAATACTATTACATGAATCATATGTATTCTGGTCAATTACATTTTTATCTTCTTTTTCACATAAAAATTTAAAATAGTTCTTATTGTCTTCGCTTAATACTTTTTCTATTCTTTGTTCATCAGTTTTAAGTGATTGGTGTAAATTCATATCAACTAATAGTGATAGAATTTCAGATTCATATGCTGATAACTCAGAATTTGACGATCCAAATGACTTATAGATATCCTCTACAATCTTTTTATTATTACCTGTTGGCAAGTTGCCAGGCAATATCATATAATTATTACTGAATAATTCTTTTTGAAGAAATAATAAATGAATTAGTTGACCTTCAATTAAATGGGCATCTAATTTTTCTTCTCTAGCTTTTAATATGTAATAGTCATAAAAAAGTTTTGGGGAAAATAGTAGTTTATTAAATCCACTATAGCTGAAGAAGAAGTCCTTATTAAAGAACTTCTCCTCTGCTATAACATCTACATCTATTCCTTGTCCGGCGTAATCAATCATATTTAAATGTTATATCATTAATAATTATATAGTTTGCAAGACCCTTATTTAATCTATTTACATAATCTGTCATTTCACTATTCAGTATTTCTTTAAACTTATCATCTAATAGGTGATTATTATTTTTTATGATAGTCTGAAGAGTGCTAAGGTTCCAATCTCTTACATTACCGCAAGTAAAAAAATAATCACGCAGCCCTCTGAAATCTTTTGAATTATAAAATGGCAAATTGTATACGTCATTACCGTATAAAAATAAAAATAATGCTAAGTACAATAAACTTTGACCATAATTACATTGAGTCATTATCAGAGCTGCTAAATTTCTGTCATCAGTACCTTTGCTTTTTATCAAAGTTTTTACATTCAGATAATCATCTGGACCTATAACAACCTCACCCAATTCTTGAGCAGCAGTATTATCAAATACACATTTATGGTGATAATTCATAAATAATTCCACAACACTCACAGGTATACGAGTGGAATGATAAGAATGGACTATAAATAAATCTTCAAAAGTTTTATTGATATAATCAAGATCAGCTCTTAGAATATCCCAATATCTATAACCCAAGTTTAAGTGTAGTTCTACTAATTCTGATGATTCATCTGAATCATGTAGCAAAGATGTAATATCGCTAATAATGTTATCATTAGTAAAAGCCTCGCGAAATGTTTTAGTTTTATCCGGATGACTCTTTATAAAGGACCATAAAGAACTACTATTATCTATTAAAGCTTTAGCTCCTTCTAATGTCGTTATTAGTTGTATACCATAATAATTAATATTGCAGTCATTAAAATAATTATTGGGAATAACTATAGTGGTTGCTGCGTCTAGATTTCTAACAATACTCCAATTTTTTGATTTACCATATTCTCTAAATTTACCTCGAGGAACGCTAGAATTTTTTAAAAAATAAGTTTTTGAAAAATCAGAGTTACTCTTTATATGACTATTAAAAAAATTAACAATATCAAAAGAATCCTCTGCATTATTAGGCCATAACGTATAATATTGGTCATACTGCCCTTTACTACTATTAATAAGTTTTAAAAAAACTCCGTTAGCTACTTCAATCGATTTCTTCATTTTTTACATTTTGAATAAGTTTATCGTAATCAATTTTATATTCGATTTCTACACAGTCATTATATTCTCTAGCTGTTCTACTAGAAATGTCTGATCTTATTTCTTCGTCTAATTGATCTGTTAATCCTGATCTAACGTTATCATAAAAAACGTCTCTTTTTATACACTCTTTTATAAATTCCCAAGTTGTCATATAAGCAATTTCTGAAAGGTAATCAACATCTAATTTTTTTAAAAAGGTTTTAAAAGCCTTTTTTCTATTATTTATTATTGCGTAACTATTAACGTCTATTAACCGTTTAAGCCAGTAGAAAGACTTATTTACATTACAGTTATAAATAATAGTCTGAGCAGTAAGTCTATCTTCAGTACTACCTTTAAGCATTCCGTCTAAAACATGATAACTATTTTCGTTAATTACATTAGTTTTAGACTGTGAATCTACTAAAGCACGCTCACTTAATACTCTAAGTTTTTGGGATAAAACCAGATAAATTATACTAACAGCATACGTAGTTAAATAACTCGTAGTCTCCGATGGAACTCTATAATTGTAATTATAATAAGATCTACTATAGTTATCACAATCTCTTTCAGAATACCCAAGAGAAGTATTATCTACAATACTTATATCTGATAATTTGAGAGCAGCCTGATCATATGCTACATTGCTAAAATGGCCTATGTGCCTTGAATCAAAATCAATATTCATATGCATGTTGTAACCATTGGGTATGCAGATATATTTAGAAGACATTCCATAAAGCTCCTCCTTATCAATATTGTCATTACCTAATAGTACTGTAGCTCTTTCAATTTTCTCAGTAACTTTAGCCCCAGCCTGCTTTATATACTGCTTTAGATCATCTAAACGAGAATCTGAATCCGGTAATATAAACACCTTATCTGTAGATTGAAGAGATAGCGACCCTCCCTTAAGGAGAGTCACTATTTTCTTCGCACTAGCATCATCTATCTCATGTATGGTTTGCAAACGATTATTGTCAATAAACCATAGTGTTCTGTTTATAAACTTAAGTTTCGATACAATACTTGAATCTAGTGCTTCTTTCATATTATTGAATTGTCATTTGTACAATTTGAGGATCTAGTAAAAGCTTTTGAAATTTTGCTTTATTACCATTTACAATCCCTCTAATTACAAAATATTTGATATCCGTAGTAAAGATGTCTTCATCATTGATAAGACTTTTTACACGGTTAATAAATGGTTCTTTAATAGTATTAGATTGTGCAAAAGCCAAAGCAGTATTCAAAATACGGGTACCCATAATACTACCAATATCTGCTCTGTACTCATCACCATCATATACAGCTTTACGCAAAAGTCCTTTTACTGTTGGCCAGTCTGTATCTGTAAGAACTTTCATAGGAGCTACTAATTTATCTAGTTTATTGTTAATAAACATATTAAACAAAGTAGTAAACTCTGGACCTACACTACCTTCACCAATCATTTGAATCATTGGTAAGTTGTCTTCAAAATTATCAAAAGAGCTGATAGAATTAAAGAATGTAGTAATACTACGAGCATTAGTACTTTTAGTCACAAGTTCTGGATGCAATAGTAAAAAGTTAATACAACGACCATCAATACCGCTTGCTTCTGCCCAACGAGCCCAGCAATCAATATCAAACTCTAGATTTGCTGTAATAAATCGAGTTTTTTGTGCAGTATCAATACTGTTAACCAAGTAATCTCCGTTATCCGGATTTGTAGTCAAAATGATATGCCAGTCTTTAGGAAGTTCCCAAGAGTAGTACTTTTGACGATCAATTAATTCCATACACGCTTGTAAGAAACGCTGATCTGCACGAGTGTAATCATCAAGAATAAGAATTCCACCTTCACCTTTACCTTCAATCCATTCAGGAGCAGCATGAACCATACGCTTACGACCAGATGGCATATACTTAGCTTGAATATAAGTATTCATTACGGCTTCAGGTACCCACTTACTAATTGTTTTATCTCCATCTTTTTTGACAACTTCAAATTCTTTCATTGGAAAACCGGTTAGGTCACCAATTTCTTCAATTTGAGCTAAGTTTACTTTAACTACATTAAGACCAAGTTCTTCACCTACTTGCAAAATAGCTGAAGTTTTACCAATACCTGCCTCACCTTCAACAGAACATGCAACAGGTATCTTACCCTCGTTTTGGAGGTATCTATTATTATTTACAATATGCTTAACAAAATCCTTAAGTTCGTCTGTGTTTAGATTAATCTGATTGCTCATTTTAGTTTAATTTTATTACCTGTCCAGGTAGCTCATTATTAATTGTTGACTGTGAAGATAAAACCCAAAGGACTCTACCTCTTACTTTATCAGGAGACCAAGCTTCTCCATCTGTAAAATATACAAGTGACGTATACTTATGAAAGTTTTCATTGTAGTAATCTATCACTGGTTGAAATGATGTACCACCTCTACCATAGATTTTTATTTCTTGGTTAGGTTTATATGCAGAAATGTTATTAATTGCTGTATCGCATTGAACTATAGTAATTTCAGTACCTGTCTTATGAATATGATCAATCTCATTAAAGAACTCTCTCAATTCATTTTCATTAACAGATCCTGAAGTATCGATTGCTAGAAGCATGTGCCTCCGTTGCTTAATCTTTAACCCGGGATTTTCATCAAATCTTTTGTTAGGTTTTCTTCTAAGCTTTTTAGTATACACTCTTTGAGATCCACCAGAAAATCTTCTCAAATAACCGCGCCAATCAAATTTTGCTGGTTCTTTTTCTAGAGATTTCAATAGACCTTGTACTTCTCCTGGAACATTACCACAAGATTTATTTACACTATTTGCAATATCAGTCAGTACATGCTCTGTTTGACTCTTAAGAAGTTTCTTTTCTGCTTCAGAAAGACCTTCAAAATCTTTCCAGTCGTGTACAGGAACTAAATTACCGTCTTGATCTCTTACGTTTCCTTCACCATCTATTTCCCACTTCCCAGATTCTTGAACCATTTGACCAAGTTGAGGAGAGTTTTGACAACCTCCTTCTACTTCATCTTGTAACAGCTTGTAATACTCTCTACAACCAGCTTTTAATGGTAAATTAAGTTCTGGAAATGTGCTAGGTAACAATGCCCCGTCAGGTAAAATATCTGCAGCAATATATTGGTTAATCTCAATATCCATAGCTATGTTAGCCAGCTTCTTATCTGCAAATTCTTCGTGAATATTTACATGAAAAAATACAATATGTAAAAGCTCATGCTTAAGCAAACCTAGTTGATGGTTCTCACTAAGACTATTCCAAAACTCTGTATTTACTTTGAGCTTGTATCCAATATTATGTTTGCAAACACCTGCTGTAGGTATTCTTTCATCCCACTCCTTATTCAATGAAACAAGAAAGAGCCCATAAAAAGGCTCTTTAAACATTAAAGTTTTAGTAGCTTTAGATAGAGTTCTATTCTTTTCTGCCATTGTAAATTAATTTTATTTTAAAATTTTTATGAAAAACTCCATCGTGAAATAGAATCCTTGTTAAAAACTCAGTATAAATATCCGCAAGCAACTGTACTTGGTGACCTTCGGTATCTTTTTTTATTTCAGATTCAAATATTTTAGCCCAAGTATCAGAAGTTCTTAAGTCAGTTTTATTCTCAGGTATAACTTTTATTAAAGCTTTTATTTGATTATCATACTTATCAGCATCAGCTTTATCTAGTATTTCATCTGCTAATGCCCAGCTTTGCTTATCTTCAGAATCATAAAGCTTTTTTAAATTTTCCCAATTTTTCAAATCTTTTAAATCAATATTACTCATTAGTCTTCTATTTTAATTGTTCTTAACATCCATTTAGGTTTCTTTTCTGCATGAAAAGCATTGATCCATTCCTTTGCTGAAGGAATATATCCATTACAATCTTCCTTAACATGCTGTTCTCCAACATATCTAGTGTAGACTTTCTTACCGTCTGAGTTAATTAATATTGGTCCAAAATGTTTTTCCATTTCAAATATACCCTCAGAATGATGTCTAAAGCATCTATGCGCACTATGTCCTAACCAAGCTTTAGTTTCATCAAACCATTCATGTATTAGAATATAGTCTTCTTCTTTACCTCCAAACTTTTGGACTGAAGATTTTGCGTGTAAATTAGGATGTGCCATTATACTTTACCTGAGTGAGTTTCAGTAGTAACATCCACATAACGAACGTTATTTTCTATCTTATAAGTACCCTCATTAACGTTAATAACAATTATACCGTAACCACCCTCATTGTTATACCAATCAGAAACGGACTCAAGAGCCGTATCGTAAGCCCAATGTTCAATAGCATCTGAATCAGGAAGTGTTATTTCTTGCCCATTAATACTCTCCCAAGGACTATCAGGAATTTCATTACTCATATAAATCTGTTCTACTGAACCACTATCTCCAGATCCTTCGTAAGTAATTATAATGTATTTGTAGTCTTCATTTTTTGCCTTAATTATATTTTTCTTTAATACTAAAACATCAATTTCATTCATAATAATTTATCTTTTGTAAGATTCCATAGATGAATAGCGTCTGCTTCATTATCATCGCTACCATCATACCCATACTTATCTTTAGCTGCTTGTATCATTTCATCTTTACTAGCATTTCCTTTACCTGTAGCAAACTTTTTAATTTCAGAAGCACTACTAGCACTGTATTGAATACCAGATTGCTCACAAAACTCTTCTAAAATTCCAATAAGCTTTGCTTGATGTATAACAGAATTAGCGTGCCTACCGGCAGGTCTTTCATAAACAATCAAGTCTAAACTTTCTAGATTATGAATTTCTTTAAGTTTAGATTTAAACCTAATAAGTTTCATACCCATCGATTCATCCTTTCTTGTTTTCAAATCCCAAGTACCGTAAAAATTATTGTTTAAGCACCATCCGGTAAGTGATGCTATGTCAAGAGCTAAAATTGTCATTTTTGTATTTTCTTAATTGAATTAGTAATTCTTCTCGTACTTTTTCAACGCCACAAGCTTTAACAGAGTCGCTTATGTCTTTTTCTAAGTCAAGATTGATTGAACTAATATCGTAAATAAAATACTTATTTGCAGCTTCTTTACCCGCCTTATCGTTATCAAACAGAATAATAATATGCTTGTATCTACTTTTTAACCAATTTATAACCGACTCACTTAACAAACTATTTTCGCTATTTGGAGCAAGCAAATCAGCGTTGATTCCAGTTGCTACAAAAGACATTATATCTTTTAAAGAACTACAGATAACAACATAATCTGATTTAAACTTTAATTGGTTTAAACCTTGAATATACTCAGCATTTAGAATAACAAACTTCTGTTTAGAATACGGCTGATAAACTCTGTAAAGTTCACCCTGGTCTGTAAAATATCCGTAACAATAATTAGGTGTTAGTTCTATATTCGGACTATCTGTTTTGCTTAAGATTACTTTAGATAAAGGTCTTACATTGAATTGTTCTAAAATTTTAGAAGAAATGCCAAAAGATGTCCAAAATTTACTGTCCTGAATATTCCACTTACGCACTTCATATTGGCTAAACTTATATTTTTCTTGGACTTGAATTTCTGTTACAACATTAGGTAAACCGTTGTTTATCACATATTTAGTATAATCAGTAACAATCTTGTGCAGTGCTTCACTAACACTGATGTTATATAATTCTTTAACTAAAGAAACATGATTACCGGATTTACCAGAAGAAAAGTCCTTAAATACATAACCGTCGTTTTTATAACCAATAATCATACTAGGAGTCTTTTCGTTATTCCACAGAGATTTAATCTTTACCAAATCCGTATTGAGACTAAAAGGCAGATTGCAATAATACTCAAAAACCCATGCAGACGGAACGTCTTTATAACTTATGGGAATATTTTTAGTCTTTATCACGATCTGTAAAATTAAAAAGAGGGAAAACCTCTAATTAGATCTCCCCTCTTTTTTAAATAGAGAATAATCTAATTAAATATCAAAATCACTTCCAGGTGTATCATCACCAAAAGAATCTAATTTCGGTGATTCTTTTTGCACAATAATATGTGTTTTTGGGTCAAATACTAAAAGTTTGCTATTATTAGAATTTACAGAAGCTGATTCATATGGTTTACCTTGTTTACTAATGCGAGGTAAATATAAATCATAGTTGATATAACCATTGCGGTTAGTATATTCTTTACCTCCGATACACATTCTTAAAGGAGTACCTGCAAAAGGTTTGTCTTCTTTGAATTGAGTAAACAAACTTTCAATTGTGTCATGCTGATTGTCTTGCTTTTCAAGCCAGTTTTCGCAACCGAGCTCTATGCAAAGGCTTTTAAGCGCTCTAAGCATAGCAATATCTCTGTCAATCTTAATACCAGATTTAGTTTCTCCATTCGAAAAAGCATATTGGCTTAAGCGTATACGACCAACTTGTCCTTTGTAACGACCTAGACTCTCGTTGTCTTTATCAATAAAGAAACCTTCAAATCCTTCACCCATATCAGGACCTTCGCATGATAATACAATATTATATGCTGAAGAATCATACGGTGGAATAGAAAGTTCAATATCCATAATTGTACATTCTAGATTACCAGGCTCAATTACTTTTGAAATCAAGTCGCCTGATCCTTTGATTTCGATGTCTTTAGTACTAATCATTTAGATAAAAATTATTAATTAATCAATATATACTTGATTCCAGTAAGTTGTATACTCACCTTCATCGTTGTATTCACTTATAACAAACTCTTGGTTGCGAAGATGCTCAGGTCTTGCGCCACAAGCTACGCTATCACTAGTTTTAAAGCTAATCATATTCTTATTTCCCTTGCGGTATAAGTAACCGATTGCGTCAGACTGTGAAGTGCAGATTCTCTTTAGCTTACCTGTAAGATCAATCTCAATAGAGTTTATTTCAGAACCATTCTTATCAAGAAGTATATCTTTAATATGTCCTACTAAAATTATTTTAGGAGCCCATGTTTTAATATAGTCAATGACTTTAGTAAATGCTTCACGTAACCACGCGTAACCAGATCCGTTAGGCAGGTTAAGTATAGTACCATACTTACCTTTACCTTCACTGAACCAGTTTTTACCGCCTGGAGATTTTGCATATAGATCTTCAGCATAAGGTATACACATATCTTCAAGTGCAGTAATAGTATCAACCGCAATAATATCATAAGGATAATTAGCTTCTTTGATCTTATCTCCGATTGCTTTAATCTCTCTGATGTTTGCAGCTTTAATTTTTAGTGCGTCTACATAATCACTACCTTCTTCTAAATCTAGAATTAAACAATTTTTTAGTTCAGATAACAAAGTAGTTTTACCGACTTTTGGTTTTGCTATAAGAATTAGATTCTTAGGGCTTTTATTTGATGCCTTAACTATTTTAGTTGGCAATGTAATTTCACTCATTTTAAACGATCAGCAATTAATAAAAGAGTACTATTAATATTTTCTAAGACTTGTATTATTGATTTCTCACTAGGACCAGAAAGGATTTCTTCAAGGCTATCTATAACTTTAATATTAGAAGTAGGTTGAGTTACTCTTGGAATTTTTACCAGTTCATTGACAGGAATATAATAAATTTCGCTTCCTGTTGAAGTCTCACCTTTTGGATACTCTTCTTCCCAATGAGGGTTAAATTCATATTTCCATAGAGTTCTTTCATGATCTTCTGATTCATAGTCTCTACTGACAAACTCAGTATAAATATTAGTTCCTTTTCTTAACTCACTTGGAAAAAAGCCAACGCATACTTCTTCTAAACCTATTGGTTTATATGCCATTTTAGGATAGAAGTAGGCATTAGATTCTCCAATGTAATCTAAAGTAGTTTGATGCAACTCTCTTAATTTTGTCATTTTCTCTTTATAGAGATCTGACTTGCTGTTTTTACTTTTTCCTGTTGTGCTAATACTCATTATTTATAGGTATTTATTCTTTTTTCTTGCTGAGGAGGTGTTGTCATTTCAGCAATTTGCATTTTATGAAACTCTGCTTTGAAAAAACTCATGCGAGTATCTCCATTACGACATTTGAGAAAATGCATTACTAATACGTTATCATCTTCTATTATGTATCTATCGGGACCATAAAATCTTATTTTCATAAGACCGGGTCGGTTAATACCAATCAGAAGATCTGCGTGTTGTAATAATGCATCGGCACCCATAATATCAGAACTAAGAATATAATTACCAATTTTACCTTCTTCTGCTCGATCAGGGCTATCTATATTACGATTTAGCTGACTGAGAATAATAAATGCAATTGGAAATTTACGTTTTAGTTCTGTACAGGCTTCTCCAAAGTTATATAACATTTCGAACTTGTCACGTTCGTAGGACGCCTTCTTTAACAATAAAGAGTGGTCAAGAGTAATTACTGTATTTACGTATTTATACTTATCATCTTCTGTCTTTTCCGCGTGAGCATTCATATACTTAGTAACAATATCTTTAAAATCTTTTGTTGTAGGAGGCTCTTC
>Ga0114918_10001764_pt1 | contig 19408 bp, 2 predicted proteins | sample LantaG_FD_87015 | JGI IMG/M metagenome (GOLD analysis project Ga0114918, IMG submission 87015) | Deep subsurface microbial communities from Baltic Sea to uncover new lineages of life (NeLLi) - Landsort_02402 metaG | ecosystem: Environmental > Aquatic > Marine > Oceanic > Sediment | place: Baltic... | reverse complement strand
TTATATATGATGCTAAATCTTTTTATGGACCAGGTTCATTTACAACAGATACTAAAGCTGGAGTAAAAGTTGAAACTGATTTAGATGCTGAAATTGAAGCTTTAAAATTAATAAAAGAAGGTATAGAAGGTTCAGTAACAGGTGCTCCAACTATTATGTCTGTAGAAGATTTTAATAACTATATAAGTAGTATTATTAAAGCTAAAATATTAGAACAACTTGAACTTGCATATGCTGATGCAGTAATTATGATTATTGCAGAACCTGAATTAAGTTTTGGGGAAATTTTAAAGAATGCATATGAAATTAAAAAAAGAGGTTTAGCAGTAGATGTCTCTGAACAAAATTTAGAAATAGGTGAGTATTTAATAAGTAAAATACCTATCTTTACTGAGAATGCTGGAGAAAAAGTAGTAGTTGCTAAAGCTGAAAATGGTAAAGTAATTGTAAAACAAATTGGAGTTAAAAACCCTAAACAAAGAACCTTTAGTGAAAAAGAATTAAATGATAAGTTTAGTAAAATTACAGATGAAGCTTTAAATCAAACACCAGAAACAAAAGTTATGGATGAAGAACAAAAAATAAATTCAGAAATTTCTAAAACTAGTACAAAAGATTTTGGAGGAAATAAAGATTTAATTGCTGTAGCAAAAACAAATGCTAAACAAACTAGAAAAGAAAGACTGGCTGCTTTAAAAGAAATTAATAAAGAGGATAATATTAATAATTGTAATGAATAGTAAACATGGCATGTAATTTATATCAGGAAAAAGACATAAGTGCACTTTATACAATAGTATATGGTGAGATAAATGATAGAATGACAGATCCTAAGATGTCACCTTTTACTATAAAAGATTTAGAAGCACTTATTAAAGATGTTCATTCTGAAATGTTAGATGAAAATCCAACTAATGCAGAGTTATATGCACAAGCAATTCCTACTATTTTTAATATAGTTTCTAATGAGCAAGAAATAGAACAATATCTTGACTTAGTAGATTTTGATTTTAATGCACTAGCTAAATTAAAATTAAAATTTAATGACTTAGAAAAAGTAAAAATTTTTATATCTCCTCCATTAAAAGAAACTTCATCTAGTAAGATAAAATCTGAAATTAAAAATGATAATAAAAATTCTAAAAATTTAATTTTAGAAGAGGGTACAGGAAAAGAAAATAGAATGTCTGCTGTACAAGATAAAGCTAAAATAGGATATCCAGATAAAACAACTGGAAATATTGCAATAGCTCAAAATCCTACTACAGTATCTGAAGCTGATAGAAATAAAGTAGATGCTCAAAAAGAACTTTTTGATGCAATAGTTAAAACTGCAGTACATGCAGCAAGAAATAAATCAAAAGATGAACAAGTATTTTTTGGTGAGATTCCTATTATTCTTAAAGCTCAGTCTATTAAAGGTATTGATACATCTTTACTTACAACAGATGATCAAAAATATTTAAAAAAATATCCAAAGTATAATATCATATTAGCAATTATATCTGATCAAAGAACTGGAGAAGCAATTAGATTTAATGAAGATGGTTCTATTGATCCTACAGGTAAAGGAAGAATTGTATATCAATATATAAGACCAGTAATTAAATCTGAAGAAGGTAGATTAGTATTAGGCAATAGATCTGGTTATATGTATGACTTGATTGATTCTGAAGTTTTAGCTGAAAGAGAAATTACAAATAGAACTAATGATGGAGAAATACTTAATTCAGCAAAAAGAAAAGAAATATTTAAAGACATTAAGGAAAAGCAAATTCAGTCAATGAATGATTTGTATAGACTAAATGAAAAGCTTTTAGAAAATCCAAATGAAAATTCACAACTTGCTATTACTGGAGGAAGTTATGGAATTGTTGAATCTAAGTCAGGTTTATTAAAAGATTCAAATTTTGTTGATGACTTAATTATGATATTTACTCATGACTCTGGACGAAGTACAGGAAAGAGTTACTTTATTGCAAGTGGTAATAAAGCTGGAGTAGCAATAGATCAAAGGATTTATCTTCAAAGAATAGATATGCCAAAAGATATAGCAAGTAAACTTGCTAAGATTCTTACTACTGATTTAAAATTTGAAGGTGAACAATTAAGTCCTCAAGCAAGATTAGCTTACTTTAATACCTTCTTAAGTAATAGAACAAAAGCTAATAAAATTACAGCTGATATTGTTACTGATTTAGGTCTTAATGTTCTTCAAGTTAAAATTAATGGTCTTGAAGTAGATTTATCTGATCCTAAAGCTGAAGAACAAATTTATAACCATTTACTTGCTTCTAAGATTTTACCAGATTTAACAAATCCAGGACAAACAATTTCTTTTCCAGCAAATATGAGTTACATGAAATCATTTGCAGAAAATGGAGCTATCCAAAAAGGTGTGCAATTTACTGATTATGAGTTCATACAAAAGAATGGTAAAGAAACTATTAAAGAAGTACAAAAAGATTATTTTGATTTTATTAAGCCATTAGCTGTAGTAGACTATACATCTGAGCCAACAGCTTATTTTGTAGGTGTCAATGCTTATTTAGATTTTGCAGTACCTGAAACTTTAACTCCAGCAGAAGAAGAACTTATTGAGATAGGTTTTCCAAGAAAAACTAATGTTATTGAAGAAGAAATTTCAAACTCAGAAGAAGATGCAGATGCAGATATAACTACTGAAGAAGAAGAAGAAACAGAAGAAGGTACTAAGAAATTTAAACTTGATATTTGGAAAAGTACAATAAGTGCTCCTGCTACTATAACTGCTAATGCAAATGGAGCTCCTATAACTTTTGGATTAGGTACTACATTTGAAACAAAAGATGAAGCTCTTTCTAGGGACAAAGCAAAATCTAAATGGTATGGTGTTACTATAAATAACTTTAAGGGAAAAAAAGTTACTACAGCAAACATTACTCCTTCTCAAGATTCAATTGATAATATAGTTGCCAATCTTCAAAAAATTGGTGGTGAACAAATAAATATTATTGGAAATGATTTAGCTGTTCTTGAAGCTGCAGGATATACTCAAGACTTAATAGATAAGTATATATATAACATACTTAAAGAAGTAAATAAATTATTTCCAATTGGTAGTATACTTACTACTGGTCAAACTGGTGTATCAGAAGCAGCTGTAAAAGCTGCTAAAAAATTAGGTATACCAACTAAAATTAGAGCTTTTAATAATTATACAGTTAAAGTTCCTAATAAATTTTTAGCAAGTGGATTTAAGTATGTAGCAAATACTAAAGCAGATTTTGTTGCAAGATTTGTAGGTAAAAAATCTACAGCATACAAAAAAGCAGAGGCTAAAGCTGTTCCAGTAAAAGAAGAAAAAATAGAAGTTCCTAAATTAGTTAATACTCCTAAAACAAAAGAAGAACAACAAAAGACTGATGTTAAAGTAAATAGAATGCCTATTGATGATTTACTTGAAGGTAATTCACTTCTTCTAGATGTTCCTCTTGAAAGAAATAAAAGAAAAATTTCTTTTATGAAAAGAGTATTTAAGAATCAAGCAGATATAAATGAAGTTAATGCATGGTTTGATAAATCTCCATTAAAAGACATTCTTGAAGATCCCGTAAGACTTACTGGAATTATAAACTCAGATGCTTATGGTACATTCTTAGCCTCAGCTTCTATACTTAATAATAAAAAAGTTTTAGGTAGGATTACTTTAGGTAATGATGCACCAACTACTACTTTATACCATGAAGCTTGGCATGCTTTTTCTCAGTTAGTTCTTACTATTGATGAAAAAACAAAACTATATAATACTGTAAGAGCAGAAAAGAACTGGGCTACGGCAAGTTATCTTGAAATTGAAGAAGCATTAGCTGAAGGTTATATTGATTACTTGGTTACTGGGAAAACTCCTGGAGGATTTATTGGTGCTATCTTTAGTAAGATTAAACAATTAATAAATTGGATGCTTGGTAAAACATCTCAGAGAGATTTAACAAGAATTCAAGATATTCCTGCAGTTAAAGAAATGTATGAAACATTACATAGAGGTAATTTTGTTACAACAAATGCTTCTGTTTCTAATTTAATGCCCGGATTTCAACAATTAACTGGAGGAGCTTTTAATAGTTCTAAAATAATTAATCCATTAGTCTCAGAAGGACAGGGGATTGCTGCCTTTTCAATATCTGAATCAGATAAAGTAGTAAAGTTAATGGATGGTTTAATGGCCTTATCTTTTAATGCATACAATACTAAATTTAATACAAGTAGTGGAGCAGATAAACTGCTTAATAATGAAAATAATAGAGAAGCTTTTTATCAAGATATTAAAAACCGTATAGGTTTACTAAGAGATGATTTTGGATCTAAGTATCAAGATAAAGTATTAGAAAATCAAATTAGTGAGGAACCAGATTATTTTGATGAAAATCAATTACTCCAAAAATATGAACTGTTAAATAAAACATATGATAATTTTGGACCTATACAAAAGTCTTTAGTTAATAAAGAAAATAAAGGTGTTGTTGCTTTTCATATACAAAAATCTAGATTTAGTGTACTTAAGAAAGCTTATACTGAAGATGATATTCAAGATGCATCTTCTGCATTATTTAGTTTAGCAGAGGGTAATACTATCTCTATTAAAGAATTAGCTAATGAAGATACTATGATGTTATTATCAAGTATTTTTAAATTAGATAAAAATGAAGATGGTACATATGATAGAGTAAGAGATGAGTTTGGTGTTCCTGAATTAGAAGATTCAGATATTATGTGGAACAGACTTGCAAGAACATTACAAGGTTCTATGGATTATCAGGATATGTATGATACAATGGATGAAGCTCAAGAAAATTATCCTGAATTTACCCAATTATTAAACATATTACCTAATCCATATAAGCAATCTCTGGGAAGTTATAATAATAATTCTGAGTTTGATTCAGAAACAAATTTCTGGCAAGATCTTAAGAAGCCAGTAATACCTTATGTACAGTTAACTATTAATAAAACTGTTATACAAAAAGCAAAAAGAGATGAACAAGGAAAGTTAATCCCTGAAAAAGCTATATATGAATCTAGATTAGCAAAAGCAAATTTTGATATCTATAGGATTGTAGATGATTGGAGAACTAATTTTAGTATTGCTGATCCAACTGTAAATAAATTTATTTTAAGAGATATTTTAGGAACTAATGTTTTAAATACTACTGCAGTAATGGCAGAATTTTCTAGAAATGGTGAATTAATTCCTGAAAAAGCAAATGCATTTTTACAAGTATTAGGAATAAGTTTAGATAGAAGTAGTGCTGAAATAAATTCTGTTATAGAAAATGCAAAAGCTCCTTTCTCTTCAAGATATAATATTGATTTTATATTTGAAAATATTAGATTAGTTCACTTAGCTGGTAAAGCAGATGACTTAGCTCTTAATGTTGCAGCAGATTTAGTTAAAAGACAACCACTTACATATTTATTAAATGGTCTTCCTGAAGTAATTGAAAAAGCTGCAGGAAAAAGTACTAATGTTAAAACACGAATTAGAACATTAGCTGAGTTACAAAATAGGTATTCTGATGGTTATTCAAACTTTAGTGTACTAACTCCAGAAAAAACTAAAGCATGGGAACATTTTTTAGATAATACAATTACACGTTATGTAACTTCTATTATTAAAGCTGATTCTTGGCAACAGTTAACAAGTGATGAAGCAGATCCAAATGGAAGATTTAAACATATGAGATGGTTAGCAGATGAAAACAATCCTGCTTCTAAATTCTCAGTATTGTTAAATACAATATTTGATCTTGATTTAATGTCTCCTGATTATGGAAGTAAATTAGCAGGAGCCAATTTAAGGCTTCAAAATATGGGGGGAACTCAATTGGTAAATACACAAAATTCTGAAAGTTCTGGTAATAATACAGCTAGTATGGATGTTACATCTAAGTTCTTACAAGAATTTCATACAATGCTATTAAGTGGTGTGCAAGAATTTATGAGGCATGCCTCTAAAAATATTGCAATGAGTTTAAGTGTTGAAAAAGTTAAAACATATTCTAGTAAAAAGAATGATCACCTCTATGTAGATGTCATGGCTTTTAGTCCTAAGAATACTACAGCTGGAAATAATTTTGGTGAAACACAAGGCTTTAATGTTATCTTAGGATATATTGCAGCTGAGGCAGGTAGAATAATGAGATTTAAATCTGATATAGATAAGTTTTCTCAATGGGACAGTTATAATAGACTTGTTGTCAATAAAGTTACAGGAAAAGAATCTTATGCTGGAGAAGTTTTTACAGCATTCCATGATGTACTTACTAAAGAAACACAAGAAGATCTATATAATATTATTGATGATGCAATAAGCAAAGGAGTAGATCCACTTAACTTTAATTTAAAAGAAATAATTAATGAGAATGAATCTTTAAGAAAATTAGTTAAAGAAGATGTAATTAAATATTTTAATAAAGAAACAAACTTAAATAATGATAGATTACAAGAAGCAAAATATATAGATCCTTCTTTATCTGAGCTTATTATAGATACGGATTTAAGTAAAAGTCAAGTAGAAGAAACATTAATTAAAGCTTATACCTATAATGCATGGATACATAATTATGAAACAATTATTTTAGCTTATGGTGACTTAGTTCAGTATAATCATGATAAAGAAGAGTTTCATAAACGTAATGCAGGTTTAGGTGCTGGAGGTAGAAATTTTAGATCTGACTTCCGGGCAATGACATTTATAAATAATCCTATATTATTTAAAAGATTATATGCAGAAAAAAATGGTTATACAGTAAGACCTTATGATGGTACTTTAAAAACTGCAATTCTTAAAGAAAAAATAGTACCAGAATCTATTTATTTACCTGAGTATAGAGAACGTCATATAGAAGAGTATACTAAAAGATTTATGAAATTGCCTAAAATGACTAAGACAAAAGCTAAAGTTCTTGCAACTGAATTAGCTGATAAAGTTCTTAAGAGTTATAAGAAAATGGAAATTGCAGATGGTCAAGGTAATATTACATTGGAAAGTTATAGAATGTTAAAAAAACTTGAAGGAAATTGGTTAGATACACAAGAAGATCTTTATAAAAGAGTTGTTAATAATGATATACTTACAGTAGATGAAATTAATAATTTCTTTCCTCCATATAAACTACAATATTTTGGTAATATAAAAACTTCTGGTCTTCCTCTTACATCTTTTCATAAATTCTCATTAGCTCCAATTATACCTTCATTAGCACTTGAAGGAACTGATCAAGCTAAGATTCACAATATGATGATGAATCAGAAAATAGACTATATTTTATTTGAATCAGGTTCTAAAGTTGGTCATATTGGAAAAGGTGATGATGTTTATAGTGCAGATGGTAGTATAAATGAAAATGCCACATTTACAGAGAATACAATATTTGCTGAATATTTAAAAAATCAAACTGAAGTATCTTCAACTTTTAAAGGAAACTCTATCTTCTCTACTCAGTTAAGAAAAATGGTTCTTGAAGGATTATATGAGCAAGGTGTTATTGATACTTTAAATGAAAAAGATATAACAAATGAATTAGTAACTAGATATATTGATAATGTATCTAATTATACTGAATTATTAAAACTAGAGCTTATAGAAGATCTTGGTTTTGGTGTAGATAATGATGGAGAATATTTTCCAAAAGATAAAGATAGTCTTGCTAAATTAGCTCAATTAATCAGAAGCAATTTAAAAAGAGATGATGTTGTAAGTGATGATCTACAAGATATTATTGATGTTGATCCTATAACAGGTGCATTAAATTTTGATTTATCTCTTCATCCAGAAGCTAATAAAATTGAAAAATTACTTCTTTCTATTATTAATAAAAAGATAATTAAACAAAAAGTAAAAGGAGAAGCTCTTGTACAAAAATCAATTGCTTTTTATGAAGGTATATTTCAAAGTCCTGCTTCTAAGTTTGAAAAAGCTACAGATGCACAATTAAAAAAATATAGAGGCTCTATTGTTTTACCAACATATCATACGTTACCTGATGGTACAACTTCAGCAATGAAAATTATGATTGCTTTACAAGGTGATTATAAAAATTTACTTAATCTAGATTACAAAGGAGAGCCAATAGAAACTATTGATAGACTTAATGATGCTATTAAAGATGATGAATGGTTAGATGCAAATAACAAAGCTAATAGAAAAGCAATTTCAATTGCCGGTGTGAGGATTCCTGTACAAGGTCTTAACTCAATTGAAAATATGGAAATTTATCATTTCTTACCACCAGAGGAAGGAAATATTATTATTCCTCCAGCAGAAATTGTAGCTAAATCAGGAGCTGACTTTGATATTGATAAGTTATCAGTATTTATGAAGCATATTAATTTTGATGGATTAGTTAAAGATTCTTTTAGTACAGATTTTGAAAAGTTTTTAGAGTCCTTAGATGCTTTACCAGAAGGTATGACTAAAGCTGATTTATTTAAAATGCAAAAAGAAGGTTTAGAAAATGCATTAATAGATGATATTGCAGATATTTTAGCTTTACCTCAAAATTTTATATCTTTAACAACACCAAATACTACTATATTAGTTAAGCCAATTGCGGATATGCTTTCTGAATATGTTATGAAGTATAATCCTCATGAAATAAGAGACTCTGAAGATATAACTGAAACCTATAAAAATCAAGAAGGTAAAACTATAATTAGTCCAACAAGAGTTTTAGAAGTAGGTTATAATTTATTTAAACATGAAGCTAATGCTGTTGGTAAAAAAACATTAGGTCTCGGAGCTATTGAAAATACTTTTAATGTAATATTTAATGCTCTTGGTGCAGTAATGCCAGCTACATTTACACATAGTAAAGAAGAGGATACAAGACAAGACTTATTATGGTTACGTCATAATAAACTTACTAGAAAAAATCCTATTACTAATAAAGATGAAACACTCATTTCTCTTTCAAATAGATTTGATGTAGAGGGGGTTAATAAAATTGCAGATATTTATTCTCAATTAATAAATGGTTGGGTAGATGTTGAAAAAGATGCTTGGATATTCTTTATACAAGGTAACTATGAAGTAGCTTCTGTTCTAATGTATTTAATAAAAACAGGAGTTCCTATTAAAGAAGCAGTTTATTTTGTATCACAACCTCTTGTTAGAGAATATGTTGCACAAAAAAGACTTTCAAATAGTACTTATGCTGAACCATTAAGAAAATCTCCAGGAGCAGTTGGAAGTAGTTTTAAAGCTGCAAGTGATATAATTGCTCGCTATTTCCCAAAATTTATTCCTACTAATAGAGGAAGATATGATAAGGGTTTAAAATTAGCTACAGAATATTTTGCAAACAGAAAAGGTTCTGAAAAGACTTTTAATGAAACTGAGATGCTTGATTTAATTAAAGATTACAAAAAAAATCCAGAAACTGCAGGATCAAGTGATCTTTCTCAAGCAATGTTTTTACATTACCTTCAAATTGAACAACAAATTACAGGTCTTGTAGAATTAAAGTTAGCATCTAATCCTGATACTAAAACACAAACAGATGTAGGTCAAGCAATTCAAACAGAAGCTACTATAGAAGACTTAGCAAGTGAAGATAAAATTGATCAAAGTTTAAGAACAGGATTAATTTATGATTCAATTATTAGTTCTTTTTATAATACTCCTTTAATAAGGGGTCTGAGTAAACCTTTGTTTACATTTAGATATGATAAAGACATACAAAATTATATTCAAGCTACAGTTAATGACTTTAATAATATTGAAGTTCTTAAATCTATGTATGGTAAAGATTTCCGTAATAAATTTCCAATAGCTTTTAGAAATGAACTTCTTAGTTATTTGTTTCAAAATGCATTAAGAAAATATGATATTACAAATGAATATAGTTCATATAGTTTAGAAGAGTCTATTCCAACTAAATTGCTTCCAAATCTTAAATTTGGAGCATATGTAGATGTAAAAGATGGTGGTAAATCAGTAATGTATCTTGATAAAAATCAAATTGAACTTGAGTTTAATAATAAAGAATGGATGCTGGGGTCAACAAGTAAAACAAGTTATGAAAAAAAGGGTCTTTATCCTTTACAACCAGGACATTTTACAAAAAATTCTTCAACAGCATTGCCAGAATATACAAGATTTGTTCTTGAAAGAGAGTATTTAAGATCTGTATATCCTATGAAAGAAGTAGCAGATACTCAAGAATTTAAAAAAGAATTTGCAAATATTACAAAAACTGCTATTTCTGGAACAGAAACAACTCACAGAAGATTGGCATATGAAAAAATACTAGCAATTAAAGCTTTAGACAATACATTAAATCCTTATCATTTATTTAATGATAAAGACAGTGCCTATGCAATTAGATATAACTCTATCCGTGAAGAATATAAAAAAGAATTACAAGGATATAAAATTTTACAAAGACTACAGATTGATAACACAAAAGACAACAGTATGTTTAATCTTTATCTAAATGATAAGGATATGAATACTTTTAGTGCAAATAATTACACTAAAGAGTTAGAACAGTTAGCTGATAGAAATGTAGAAAAAGTTGCAAATAAAGAAGAAAATAATAGAATTAGTGATTTCTTTTCTAAAATGACTTTCTTTGCTATGATGCAAGCTGGTATTAGTAAAAGTAAATATAACTTCTTAGGTATTATAAATTTTGAAAGCTTTACTAATATAATGGAAACAGAAACTAAAGATTTTCTTAGTTCTGGAAATAAAGAAGCTATTTTAAATGACTACTTTGCTACATTTGAAAAGGAAAACAGTATTACTAATGTTACTAGAAATAGATTTAGGAATTTTATTACAAAACTTAATCTAAATACTGGACAAGGTTCTATTGTATCTGAAAATCTTGAAGAAGATATAAATGATATAGCTGTTAAGAGAGCAAATCTTCTAAGTACAAGTTATCCTAATGTATTCATATATAATGAATTACTTGGTACTGAAAATATATATAAGTACATGGTATCTAATAATACAGATGTAACCTTTATATATAATATGACATTGAGTCAAGAACAAAATCCTGATACTGCTAGATTTAAAGGTCAAAGTTCATTAAAAAAACTTGCAGGAGCTTCTTCAGTAGGTTTAGTTACTAACCTAAACAAAGATACAGATAGCTTTAATGGCTTAGATTCTGAATATTATAAAGATATTAAAGATCTAATGGAAGAAAAGATTCAAGAAATAAAAAATGTAATTCAAGATAATGGTAATGTTGCCTTTTCAAACAATGGATATGGTGATCCGGCTTTGATGCCATCAGAATTATTTGTATATTTAAGTAGAAGATTGTTTGAAGAGTTTGGATACTTAAATCCAGGTTCAGAATTACTTAGTGAAGTAAGTAAACAAGTTGCAGAAGTACAAGATGTTACAGATGCAGAAATTATGAGTAAATTTGATAATGAAAATAACCCTCTAAGTTGTTAAAAAATGGTTTGTGAATCAAAGTCTACTGCTTTAAGTGATTTAAAGCTAAAAGGTATATTAGGACAATATAATGATATTTTAGATTTTAAAAAATTTGAAGCTTATAATAAAGAGCTTACAAGATTTGCTGAACTAAAATATAATATTGTCACTGATGGGGAAATGTTATTTAATATATATCAAACAGAAACTAAGTTTCCTTATGGTTCTAGTTATCTTAGAGATAATATTCAAATTAATAGATATGCTCAACCAAATGATGATCTGTTTGAAGCTGTAGATAATGCAAAAATTCAATATGACATTTTAGAAATGGATCTTGAACGTGAAGAAGGTTTATCTGAATCTGATTCTGATATTGAAGATCCAATGTTCGTAAGAAACAATGCAAATTTTAATAATACATTAAATAAAAAGTTTAAAAATACTTTTAAAAAATCTATGTTAGGTTTTATAAAAGGTTTAAATATTGAAATTTTAGAAGATGCAGATCATATATTTGATAATGATAGAAGTGATCATGTAAAAAGTGCACTTTCTGGATTTGATATGTTACAAAAGTTTCTTGCTCTTAGAACAGATATTACTGATAAAGATTTAGCCTTGCAGTCAGCATATATTATTTTTAATTTTTTAGGTAAAAAATCAAAACTTGGAGGACAACTTTATAGAGGTATTAATAATTGGTCTAAATATAAAGAGGTATATGATAAATATGCTAATAGATTTCCATTAAAAGAAGGAGAAGTCCGAGAAAAAGAAGTTACTTTAGTTCCTGCTTATGATACATCAGGCTATGGAGACATATTTGATTATGAGATTAAAAATCCTAAATTTAATTCTTGGGCACATAAACAAGTTATATATGAGTTTATGGCAGAAATGTTATTATTTGCTAATAAAAATGATTATATCGGGTATAAAGGTGAAAAAAGATTTAATCCTGATATTGACAAAGAATTTTTTAGAGCAGCTGGTTATAAAGATAAATTTGAAGAAAATTGGATTAAAGGAATATGGAATAAATTTTTAAATTTTTGGAGAGAATATGTAAGAAATAAACCTGCTTTTGAAAAACTTAATGAAGGAGTATTAACTAGTGTAGCATTAGATATTATAGATGATGTATATAAAAAAGATTATAAAAAATTCATTAGAAAAATTATTGAAACAAAAAATGAAAAATTTGTAAATACTAAAGGAGAACCTTTAGAAATAAAAGACTATCAAAAAACATTAGATTCAGATCCTTTTGCAAATGATCTTATAGATTCAATGACTACTAATGAACAAATGGGTTATAAGTTAAGTGGTTCACAAGTACTTAGAAAATATGGTCGTATAATTAGACCAGTAGATGAAGATTTACATGATATTGATGGAGTAATTACATTAGAACAATTTAAAAAAGAAAAAAATAATGAAGCCTTCCGTGAGTATATAGTTACAAGAGGCCTTGAATTAATGAAAAAAAGATTTGATAAAAAAAATCAAAAAACATTTATAAAAGAAATTACACCTTTTTTAAATGAACAAACTTGGTATAAAGAAGTTAAAAAATTACCTGGATGGGAGTTATATGCAGCTTTTATTGGTGCTGATCATAAAAATGGTGAATCAATTACAATTACAGGATATGTTATACACCCTACAGAAACAGAAGTTGTAAGTTTAGATAATTTAAAAGGACATTCTAAAAAAGATGTTGGTAAAGTAATGCCTAAAAGATATGTTCTAGATTTCTTTCTTAGGACTGAACAAGGAAAATATCCTGAGATTTTTGATAATTATTGGAAAGATTGGAAAGAAATAATGGAAGCAAAAATGAATATGGGCCGTGGGAAAGATCTTGCTGACCTTATTCATTTCATACCCTTTTATAAAGATAAATATAAATATACAAAAAAAGGTTTTAGATTTTTTACATTTGCAGATGCTACTTTATCAGAAGATCTAATAGATGATAGTATACGTGAGCAAAAAGAAATTTCTCCAGAAGAAATAATAGTTGAAATTCCTATTGATACTATTAGTGTAGAAAAAGCAAGAGCTCAAGAAATTGCTGAAGTTTTAGGAGAAAGACTTGCTGCAGGATTAAAAGTAAACTTTGTTAATATTTCAGAGACTGAAGCTAGAACTTTATTAGAGTCAAGAAAAAAACCTTATAATGGCGAGGCTGCATTCTTTTATGGAAGAACAGTGTACATTGTAGGTGATAATATGAATATGGATACTGTACTTCATGAATTCTCTCACCCTTTACTTAGAGCAATTAGTATAGAAAATCCAGTATTATTTAATAATTTATATAACCTATTACTTGCATCTTCAGAAGGTCGTTTTATTAAACAACATGTAATAAAGAATTATCCAGAACTTTTAGAAATTGATCCTATAACAAAAAAAATAATAGAAACACCTTTATTTAAAGAAGAAGTATTAGCTTATGGTCTTCAATTAAAAGCTTCAAATAAAGTAACAAAAACAATTGAAACAGAGGGCTTTGAAAATTTTATTGGTAAACTATTATATGCTATTAGACAAATTTTTAAAAATATATTTGGTCCTAAAACAAAAGTTGCTGACATAGATGAATCTACTACTTTAGAGGAGTTAGCTGATAAATTACTTGGAGATGAGTTTCAATATGAAACAGATTATTTTACAGATGAAGATGTTGTTTCTCATGTAAGGAACATGAAAGAAATGGCTAATGATCTTACTAAAGGTATCAGTGATAGCAATCTTCAAAGTATGATTAATGAAATGTATGCTACAACTAAATTAATTTATGATAAAGCTAGAAATTATAAAACACAATCTCCTTATTATCAAGAAAAATTAAAAGAAGCTATGTTTGAAAAAGGTAGTACACAACTATTACCAAGACTTAAATCATCTCTTCAAGGTTATATTACTATATCTAATCAACAAGGATATAGCATGGATGAAATTATTCAAGATGTTGTACAAGCTCAAGAAAATAAATTGCTTGACTTAACAAATAGGTCCCGCAGCTTTGTTAACAGTGTATATGTAGTAAATAATATTACAAAAAATATCTATAAGGATTTAGATATTATGCAAAAAAGTAAATCATTTGGAACTAGAGATGCTGTTACATTATTGTATTTATATAGAAATTCTCTTAGAAGTTGGGATACAATGTTTCAAACATTTGATGAATTAGTAACAGATCAAGTAGGATTTGATATAGATCAAAATAATGCTTTGTTTGATTTAATGAATGAAGTTAAAACTAATATACTTAGAGCTGATAATAAGATTAAAGAGATCTATAAAGAAAATGGTGTAGACTTTTATGTAGAGATAAGTGGTTACATTAATGAATTTCTTAAAAAAGAACTTCAAGAAAAACTTAAAAATGCTCTTACTAATAAATTAAAGGATTCTCAGATTCAAGAAATTTATGATAAAGCTATTACTCAAAAATTAACAAGAGATGATATACTTGCTATATCTAAAATGAATCCTAATATTGAAGTTAAGTACATCAAAGAATTTGCTGATGAATATCAAAAATTTAATGTAAACATAGATAAAATTACAGATGGTTTATCTGGTAAGTTAAAGGATGTAAGCTGGTTTAATAGAATGTTTGAATCATATGCTTCAAGTAATGACCCTATTGTGGGTGGATTAGCTACATTTATTGATGACCAAAGAATTGAAGCTCAACAAACTGCACTTAATAAGTCTTATAAGTTTAGAAATGAGCTTGAAAAAATATTACCAAAAGTTGGATTTAATAAATATAATACCCGTCAACTAGTAGACTTATTAATGTTTAAGGATACTAAGATGATCTTAGATAAAAAAACAAAACTTCCTACTAAAGTAGAAGTATTAACATTTTTAAATGAGTTTAAAGATTATAGGTATGATTTATCTAAATTAGAGTATGATTTGACAGAAGCTTTAGATGCTGAAGATGAAGTTAAAATAAAAGAAGCTAGTATTGCATTAAAGGAATTTAATAAAGATTACATGCAAGATGAGTTTGTTCCTGAGTTTTATCTTAAAGATGAAATTTTTGATAAATATCCACCACATATTGGTAAAGCTGCATGGGTTGCAAGAAAAATTGCACTTGATGCATATAACAATGAACAGAATGAAATAACTGATGAATTAGAAAGATTTCAAAAATATTCTACTCTTCAAGAATTATGGAGAAAGTATCAGATGTTATATTCTTTAAGATACGAAGATGGTACTGCTAAATTTGATGACCCAGAAAAAGGTATTTATGACTTAAGTATTGCTAATGTACTTAATGAGTATAAAGCAGCTACTAAAGATTATTATGAGTTTACAGCAAGACCAGGTTCTCTTCAAACATCTTTTAATGAATTTCTTGGTGCAATGGAAACTCAAGATATTGAAAGAGATAGTCCTGAATTTGAACAATCTAAACAAGAATGGATTAAACAAAATACAAGAGTAGTTTATACAGATGAATTCTATACATCTAGAACAGATTTAATTGAAAAATTAAGAGCATTACAAATAAGAATGAATGAAGCTATGAAAGATTCATTTGATATGGCTGGTGCTTACAATGAAATCTTTGAGCTTATGTTTGCTTTTAAAGATGAACAAGGTCAACCAATGACTGAGGCTTTAGGAGTTGAAAAAGTACGTTTAATTAAAGATCTTAATCAAAAAATTATTGATTATAAAGCTCTATTTGATCAAAAGTCAGGTTTATCTAAAGAAGATTCACAAGAACTTGATATGTATATTGCTATTACTAAACAAGATCCAACAAGATTAACTGATGAACAAAAGAAAAGATATAAGCAATTGCTTGACATGCAAACTAAAACAGGTTTAAGTTTAACTGAAGTTGCAAGTATTCAAAGTATTTATGCTGAATTATCTACACTAACACAAAAATTGCCTACTGAATATTACATAGATCAATTAAATGAACATCTACAAAGACTTAATGTTACAACTGTAACAGAGGCAGATGCTACTGATTTTATTAATAGTGATGAAATGAGAAATTTAGTTTCTCAAGATGAAAGATTTTTAGATTGGTTTGCAGATAATCATGTTAGTAGAAAAGTAAGAAGCAGAATAACAAGAAAAACTGAGATCAAATATGAAAGATCTATGGTTAATTCTGTATCTGTGCCTAAAAATGAAAAGTTTTATAAAACAACAGAGATTATTGATGAAGTTAGTGGAAAAAAAGAAATTATTCAAGGTGTTCCTAATTCAAGACACTCTACCTATACTATAAAAAATAAATATAGAACAGGTTATAATCCTACAACAGGTACTGTTGAATTAATAGTAGGTGAGCATATTGACAATAGAGGTCAATTCTTACCTAAAAGATTTAATAATACTCCTACTGGTGCTAAATCTAGTAAATATATTAATGATGAGTATTTAAGATTAAAACAATCTAAAAATACAAGATTTGAATTATTAGAACTAATGAAAAATGCTTCACTTGATTTTCAAGATGGTAAGTCTAATAATTCTAAGTTATATTTAGATATGCCAAGGTATGTTAATAGAGATAGATTAGCACAACTTCAATCTGGAGAACTTGGTAATAAAGTAAAACAATTTGGAGAAGGTATTAAACAAAGTTTAAAAGATTCATTTGTAAAAGCTGTTGATGATGCTGAAAAAGATTACAATTATGATAAAGATAATGAACAAGATGATTTTAGATTAGTTAATACAGATTTAAATGCTCAAGAAGTTTCTTATGTTCCTGTAACAGGTTTGTATGATATTGGTATAAATAATACTGATCCGGATGTAATCCGCAATTTATTTAGGTATATGTATTCTCTTGAATCTCAAAGTAAACTGCTTGAATCATTACCTCTTGTTAATTCTATTTTAGATACTTTAGATGATCCAAAAAATGCTCCTAAGTCAATTAATAAATTTAGTAAGAACATTAAGAAAATTCGTGGTAAATTACAGCAAACATCTAAACCAGGTGCTACTAATAATAGACTTGAGCAAGTAAGATCTTTAATTAACCGGGAATATTATGGTGTTAAATTTAATGGTAAAACAACAGGAGTTGTATTAGATAAATTTATAGGAAAACTACAAAAAATATCTGCTACAGCTTCATTAGCTGTAAACATTCCTTCGGATTTAAAAAACAGATATGGTCAGATAGTTCAAAATATAATTGAAGGAGCTGGTGGAGAATTTATTACTATTAAAGATTTAGCACAGTCACGTCTTTGGGCTGCTACAACTATGCTTGAATGGTCAAGTAGAGGTATTTATGCAAAAGGAGTACCTGCATTATCAACTCAGTTAGTTGAAATGTTTGATTCATCTTTTAAAACTGAAACAGATTTTGGTAGATCTGTATCTAGAAATAGAGCAAAAGATTTACTTAATGGTTCTTGGATGTATGATATTAGAAAGTTTGGAGAAATGGAGGCATCACTTCAATTATTTGGAGCTTTTTTAAATGCTACTAAAGTGGAGCAAAAAGCAAGTAATGGCAAAGTTAAAATCTTAAATTATAAAGATGCTTGGGAACTTGATCCTGTTACTAATATTGCAAGACTTAAACCAGGTGTTGATGCAGCATGGAGTAATTTAACAATTGAACATACTTATCAAAAAGGAGAAACTCTTGAAGATTTAGCTACAAAGTATAGTGTTACTGTAGATGAATTAAAATCACGTAATAAAATAGCTGATACAACTGAATTAGAAGATGGTCAAGATATTATAATAGCAAGATCTGAAAAATTTAAACAGACAAGAAAACAAATTCAAGAAGTATCTAGAAAACTATATGGTTCATATGATGAATTTGCACAAGCAGAAGGAAACTTATATCTTCCTTATAGAATGTTTGTTTTTATGAGAAAATGGTTTACACCAATGTTTATTAATAGGTTTGGTGGAGAAGTTGATTTTTCTGAAGGAGTTCTTAAAATGAAAATTAATAAAAGATATAATTATTCTTTAGGTAAAACTACAATTGGTTTTTATTGGAATGCCTTTAAAGGATTAAAAAAATTAGTTACTAGTAAAGGAAAATATTATCAATATATGCCTGCTGATCAAAAAAGAGATATGATCCGTTTTGCTACTGAAGGACTTAAAATTATTATGTTTGCTTTAATAAGTTCTATGATATTTGGATATAATCCGGATGATAAAGATAGATTTAAAAAATTAAATGCAAGATCAGGTGCTTTAGGTACAGATGAATTTAAAACTTGGGGATTTATTCAAAATCATGCGTTACTATTAACTCTTGGTGTATTGCAAGAAACATCAGCTTTTGTACCCTTACCTAAAATTGCAGGAGTATCTTTGGGACTTGATGATTATATAAAAGTTGCAAGTACAACAACATCTGCATTTGGTAATACAATTAGTTTATATGCTAAAATATTTGAATCAATATTTCAAATGGCTGCAGGAAATGATAAAGCATACTATTCATCAGAACAAGGACCTTATCCTTGGCAACAAGATGATGCTCCAAAAGTAATTGGTCAATTATTAAGAACTGTAGGTATAACGGGTTCTTTTGGTAATCCAGTACAAGCTTTAGAAGCATTTGAAAATGCAAGTAAGATAAAATAAAATGAAAAAAAAGGGACAGCCGAAGCTATCCCTTTAGTTGTTTAATTTATCCCATTAATTCATAGGCTTTTTAAAAGAAATCTGAAGTTTTATCTTCTTCTTCTTCTTTATCTTCTTCAATACTAAAATCTAAAATATCAAGATTAGTATTTGTATCATTAGTACTCATAGTGCTAGCATTCTCACCTGTCCATTCTTGATTCTCATCAATTTCAAATGGCTCTTCTTCTTTTAACGGTACTTCTGTCCAGATATCAAGATCATCATCATCATCATCTCCTGGATCTGCAGTTACTGCATTATGAAAGTCAATAGTTTCAAATGTATTTC
>Ga0114918_10001763_pt1 | contig 19412 bp, 37 predicted proteins | sample LantaG_FD_87015 | JGI IMG/M metagenome (GOLD analysis project Ga0114918, IMG submission 87015) | Deep subsurface microbial communities from Baltic Sea to uncover new lineages of life (NeLLi) - Landsort_02402 metaG | ecosystem: Environmental > Aquatic > Marine > Oceanic > Sediment | place... | reverse complement strand
TATCTATGGTGAAAAATATGTAGCAGAACCGTATCCAACAAATTTTGAAAGTGATATTTGTCATGGGTGTTCTTTTTGGTGGTTGTGCCAAATGGTTAATAATAACAGGCAAGAGATTCGAGTTAAACAACTAATCTTTGATGATATGTCCGAATCGGAACAGGACAGCAACGGAAAGGTGAAGTAGATGGATAAAAATATGCTTCATGTTATATTCAATGGTAAAATATTCTATGCTTGTGGGTGTATCAAATCCGAGCAGGACGGCGGAAGTGATTGAAAATGGAATGTCCACAATGCGGAATGGAAAATGATGAAGGCATGGCTTTCTGTAAATACTGCCTAATGGACTTCTGGAACGAAATGACTGAAATATAATGGTGATGATTTAGATGATGGTAAGTGAATGTTGTGGGAATAGTTATGTTGGATTAATGGATGGCAATCTATATTGCAACAAATGTAAAAAGGCGTGTAAAGTAAGACCATATATGCCACAAAGCAATCTTTTTAGAGATTCTGAATCCGAGCAGGACAGCAACGGAAATTCAAAGGAGAATGATTGAATGTATGAAACGGGAACCGAATTTAAGATAATCCTTACCGATTTTCATTGCAACCATAAGCAAGACGGCCTGTGCCAGCATCCAGATAATTTAGATAATGAATTTGGTAGGGGGTTTAAATGGTGTGATGAAGGTATTTGCCCCCTTTCATTAAAAAAACACATAGAAGGTAGGGTGGGAATAGTTGCATACAAAAGATTACATGGTATTGACTCCGAATCCGAGCAGGACAGCAACGGAAAGGTGAAGTAGATGACTAATGAGAAAATCAAATGTAAATGTGGGCGTGAATGTGAAAATCAAATGGTTGCGGATATGTCTGGTTGGAGATTTGTTGAAACTATCAACGGCATTATATGGATTTGCACGGATTGTTCTATTGAAAATATGATAGATAGTCAATCGGGAATATTTGATGAACCCACAAATGAACAGATGAATAGAAATATAGGTGTTGCAGAATCCGAGCAGGACAGCAACGGAAGGGTGAAATAGATGGCAGAACATAAATGGGAATTTTATTCAGATAATGAAAGAGAGTGGGCTAAATGTATGGTTTGTGATGAAATGAGATATAAAGATATTGGGGAACGTCTTACAAACAAATCATTGATGGGTGAATGTTCCGAATCCGAGCAGGACAGTAATGGAAAGGTGAAGTAGATGGATATGGATATATTGTATGATGCAATAATTGAACGTAGAAAAGAGGGATTTCCTTACATTTGTCTTTTGTGTCTAAGGGGCCTAAAAGAGGGCGAAGTTTGTGAGTGTGAATCCGAGCAGGACAGCAACGGAAGTGATTGAATGATACATAAAGAAGTGAATAGATATAGGTTTATGCACGCGTGTGGTTGCTATATGTATCGGATTAACTGTTCGTGTGGTCAAGAGTGCGGTGGTTGGACACCAGACGAAGCAGAAAAAGACTTTGATAAACACAAGGTAGAATCCGAGCAGGACAGCAACGGGAGTGATTGAATGTTCTGTCGCAGAGAAGCAAAAGATTGGGAAATAAAAGCCCACGATTTTGCAATGATGGCCCATGAGGGTCAATTAGATGATATGGGCAGAGACTACTTTGAAGCACATATATTACAAGTTGTGAATATAATGAAGTTGACTACGAGTAGTCCACTCATATTAACGGTGGCTTATCTTCATGATACGATAGAGGACACTGACGTTACGTATGAGGAGTTATGTTTGAAATTCAATGAAACTGTTGCCGATTGGGTGATGGAGTTAACTCATGAGGGAAAGAAAGACGGTTATGGTTATTATTTTCCGAGATTGAAAACTAAGGAATGCATTCAAATTAAGTTTGCCGATAGGTTAAGCAATTTGAGTAGAATGTATGCTTGGAAAGAGAACAGGCAACAGCATTATCTACGACGGTCAAAATTCTGGAAAGATGGCAGTGATTTAGTACGTTGTGATATATGCGGAGAGGTCATTGATGATTATGGTGATGATGTTGGTATATGTTCTTATAATACAGTAACTAAAGTAGAGAAGAATTATCACACTGAATGTTACGAGAAAAGGAGTGACGAAGATGAAAAGAAATCTTGATGAGGCTGAGGCCGAAATGAAAAAGATATGTGAGCAAGAAGGACTGATTATGGAAATTAGTCATGAAAAATATGAAAACCCTATAGAGTATGATTTCAGAGAAATGTTTTGTCCATCAGCAAGTGCTGTAACTACAGTTAACTTGTTTGATAAAGAAGAAATCAATACATCTGATAGGGATGATATTGTAAAAGCACTTGCGTTTGGTATTGCAGTATGTGCTTCAGGTGACCAGTTTAATAAAAAGAAAGGTAGGGTTATTACTGGTTTTAGGGCCTTAAAACAATACATGAATAATGTTGAGTGATATTATGGATGACATTAAAGTACACATAAGAGTTAAAGATAAGGAATGGAAAGTAAAAAAAGATTTGGCTCACGAAATAGCCGAGTTGATTAATGAACATTATCCGCATGTTAGTGTATATGTTTTTGATACAGAAGAGCCTTAGATGAAGCAGGACTATGGAGGTTATAAAATGAATAAAAATATAGAGATAAGTGAAATAAGTAATGGGTATTTGATAAAAACTTATAACGCGGGTAGAATACATCAGAGAGTATATGAGGATAATAATGATATAACATTGGCTGTTGCAAGAAAGCAAACGATGTGTAGATTGATGAATGATTTGGCAGAATTCTTTAATGTTAACGATGCAACAGATATACTTTCAGTTGTGGCACATTTAGAAGAGAAGCCAACAAAAGGAAGGACTGAATATGTTAAAGAGAAAGAAGATTTGCCTTCGTTGTAATGGAAAAGGCCATACTGTATTGAATTTTGGATTTGGTGCAGTAGATAAGGAAATAGAGTGCTATGAGTGTAATGGAACAGGCAAAATTTAATATGAATATATATTTATGAAGCGCAAATATTACATTGGTAGGAATATAGATGGTTTGCGCCGCATTAATAAAATGAAAGTCTATATTGGCGAATCGAAAAATTAACTTGATTTATCCAACAAAAAAAGCATGAAAATTCATAAACTTGAATGTCAGTCCCAACCGTTTATATACTTTGGACAATATTGTCCATATAATGGCAATAAGCAAATTACGTTTCAATGAAGTAAGGAAACTTGATTTGAAAGAGTTGACTCCGTCGATATTAAGGAAATTGTATATAGATAATGAATATAGTATTTCTGATATTGCTGGATTATGTAATTGCAGTGAACAATCTATTGCATATAGATTAAGCAGAGATAATATACCAAGAAGAAACTCAAATATAAAATTAGAACCAAGTGCTGATATTGCTTATATATTAGGTACGTGTTTAGGCGACGGTTGGGTAAGTAAAGACGGATACAAAATAGAACTGCAAGTCAAGAGTGAGATATTCATGAATAAATTTAAAGATTCTTTAAATAGAATAGGATTAACAGCAAAAACTTATTATTTAGATAAGGGTCATTATAGAACAGTTTCGAGTAGTAAGATATTTACAAATTGGTATAATGATTTAAGTTACTATAATATTAGAAACATTGTAGTGGGATATGAAAAGCATTTTATTCAAGGTATGTGGGATAGTGAAGGTTCATATAATAATGGAAGTATATGTATATATAATACTGATGTTAGTTTGCTTGAATTAGTAAAAGAATTAATGATTAAGTTGGGAATATATTGTAAGATTAACGGTCCATATGTACATAAACAAGGTTTCAGTGATAATTGTGAATTATATCATGTAAGAGTAATGGGAGGTAAAAGATACAGAGATGTGTTTTTTAATTTAATTGATAATGATGTAAAAGGAATGTAACATAACAGCGAGGTAGGTTAATGGATAGACCATCGGACTCATTGGGTACCTCTCTCTCCTGTTTTGGGCGAGAGCCTGAGATATCCGAAGATTGAAGGTTCAAATCCTTCCCTCGCTATATTGAGTAAAGTTTCGTGTCTATGATACGAAACGATACTTGCATCCCCCATGGACCTGAGCATGTCCTAATAACTGCTCACCTCACAGTCAAGTCGATACCCAAGCGTCTGGTTTATCCAGAACAAGACAAGACTTTCATGTAGCAACCTCTGGGGTGTTAGGGGCAAGAAACGAAACTGGCTACAACCATATGGTATAAAGGAGTGCATCCTTGCGTGGCTGGGCTCACAGCCCGTCCTGGGTATGACGAAATAACTGCCCACACATATGGGTGTATGGCTTAGTCTGGTTAGAGTGGCGGTCTGTTAAATCGCTGGTCATTGGTTCAAATCCAATTACATCCGTTAAATTTCACTTTACCAGGAACAGTGAATGTATGAGATGCAATTTCAAGAAGGCAGAAATAAACGAATATGGTAGCACGGCTTTTTGTATGTTGAAGAGGCCCGTGGATAAATATACGACTGCAGAGTTATGTGATGGTGAAGAACATTGTATTATATATCAGACTTATATGATGAGTAAGTACCCATTACAAGTAGTAAATACAAAGGAGACAAATTATGACAAGCGAGAGAGCGAAAAAGGAAAAGAGAAAGCAACTGAAGAGCATAGAGGAACTAAACGCCGAGGTAGCTGGCTTAAGGGAACACTTGGACCAGATACTGGGTGTTAGGAGCAGAGAGATACAGAACATACATCATCTTGTTTCAACCAATGCACAGCTTGCAGATAGAGTGCAACAGTTGAATTTTTATGTACAGGAAGTATCGAGTTTCTTTGAGGAAGAAGACCTTAGAGAGAGATTTGATAAGTATATAGAGGATAAAGCCAAGAAGTTGGAAGATGAAGCAAAGGAAGTTGAAAAAGAAGAAGTTAAAGAGATTAAGGGTGATTAAATGGGAACCTATTGTGAATTTCATTTAAATGAAGCTGTTGATTTTGCTATCGAAAACTCTAAGGATAAAACAGCAATTGTAACTACATGTGTTGGAAATCACGTATGTACTATGTTTGATTGTACATATATGTCTGCATATGTTGTAAGTTATGTGCCAGGTGATTAACATGCCGACGATACAGAATGAGGAAGTAAACCTGATAATTGAATGTGATTGTGGGCAGATTATTGAATGTAAAGGCCTTACTGACAATGATGTGGTTACTGAATATTGTAGTAATTGTAGAACGGAGATTATCATCGAAACACAAGAGTCAGTGGTATATAATGCCTAGTGCTCAACAGTTGGTATATAATATTGCGCGAGCTCACCTCAAAGAGGGAAAGGATAAGAAGTCTTTTATGAGTGCGTGCGAAAAGATATTCGACAAAGCAGAAAACGAATGGTTAACGGAGGGAATATAATGAAAGTATTATGGGACGATTATTTTATGCAATTAGATGAATTGGTGGCAAGTATTAAAAGAGACAAATATGATGTTGTGTTGGCTATAGGTAGAGGCGGTTTAATACCAGGTCTTTATCTAAGCAAAAAGCACAATAAGCCAATGGTAATGTTATTTGCAGAAAGATATAAGGACGGAGAACCAGAAAATGAAACAAGAATTTCTCATATTACTGGGTTGCATGAGCTCAAGAGAGAAGACCGTATATTAGTTGTGGACGACATTTGTGATAATGGTACTACGCTATCTGATGTAGTTGGTGTATTATTTGCTAATTCGTTTGCTATTGTGAAAACAGCTGTTGTGTATTGGCGTTCTACTTCGTGTTTCACCCCTGACTATTTTGCAAAGAAGTTGAATACAGAAGATGGCTGGGTGGTATTTCCTTATGATAGGTAAATACTATCTGGCCCACCCTTTTGGCTCTCGAGAACAGGTTAGAAAATGGGAGCTACTCATGAGACATGAACACGGAATAGATTTTATAAATCCGTTTTATGACAAAGATATTGAGAACCCTACATTAGTTGATGAGGGCAAGATGGACGTTTATGAGTATATGAAACAACTAGACCCTGTGACTATTGTTGAAAGGGATATAGAGTGTATTTATGAATCTATGGGTGTAATTGCTTTTGTAACTGACAGTATTTCATATGGTACAATTATGGAGATAGTTTATGCTTATAATAATAGTGTACCTGTTTATATGATGGTGACTAATGGTTATGAAGAACACCCTTGGTTAAAATATCACGCTACAGAAATTTTTACACTTTTTTCGGACTTAGAGGAATTTTTGGTGGTAATAAACAGGTGAATTGATGATTTGTACAATTTTATTGTTTTTTATGTTTTTATTTCTGGTATACATGATATATAATTTGATTGAGGATAACAATAAATTGGAAAGAAAGTTTAATTTATTATGTGGTGTAGTGGATTCTGTTATGGATTTAACAGATAAAAGTGATAAGGTACCTGTTAAAGATTTTATTGATGAGTTATTGGAGGAAGATTAATGGATGAGGTAGTTGAATTTACTAATTATCAGGAACCCATGTCTGTGCCTGACTATAATATGCTTCCAGATGCATTGGTATATAACTGGGAACCTACCCCAGAGATAATGGGTCAAAAAATTGTGCAGGAAAAAGTGGAAGACCAAGATGAAAAGTTCAAGTTGTTTGTATTTCGTTGGCTTGTTACTATTTCAATTCTTATGTTATTGCTAATAAGTTTAATGCACTGGTAAAATGGGAACTCTGCAGGTTATACCTAAAACAGTCATCCTACCAATGATTCATCACTCATTAACAATTATAATTTCCTTTGGTCTTCCTTTACCTTGACTTTTATCTTTCATTACTGTAATAATGCCTTGTCTTTGTAATGCATTCATAATTTCTGAACTTTTTACCCAAGTCCACCCCATGTTAGCTAATCTCTTTTTGACTTCAGTCATAGTCATATTATGCATTTCCTTTATAACACTAATAATCTGACTGTACTCACTGCCTCTTTTTATCTCGTTTCGCCAGCCATTGCATCTTGTTATAAGAGCTTTCAATCTTGGGTCCACTGTAATATTCACTACATCTGTAAAATTTCCTGTTGCTATTGTGTATCCTAAAGCCATGCGTTCATATAATTCTTCTTGATAATGAGGTATGCCCATTTCATCAAGACAATCATATAATGATTTATCATATACTATTTTTGTTACACTTTTGAGCTTTATCATAATTTCGGCTACATCTTTTCTTATTACTTCTAACTTCTCCACAGGTTGTCTTTTATTTTTCCCTGCACGCCTTGCTGAACGTATTAACGCTTCTTCCTCGCGAGTAGGTATAAAGAATAAAAACATAAGACGTCTTCCTAAACCAGAAGATAAATCAAATCTTGAAGGCTGTGAACCACTCCAAAGAGTCAGCTGTGTAACATAACGAATCTTGCCCATGGCTAACCGTTTATTGAGGTAGCCTGAGTCAAGAGACGTCAACATAGCTGTATCAAGATTAATACTATGTTCCATTTTCATAGAATTGGTCAATTGTGCAAACTCATCGATTCCTAGGATATTTTCCTGGTGGTCATAAGCAGCACCATAAACCACTGCAGCTTCTCCATCTACTGCTTTAATTGTTCCTACATAACCGGCCTCAGTCATAGCGCCTTCAAAGCCAGTTCCAACATCAGTGCCCCCTAATACACTATATGGTCCATCGAGAAACTTCATTAACATTAACGATTTCATAAAACCTGGAGGAGCTACAAAGAATACATGCATTCTGAAATTTGCAACTCTTCCACCATCTAGGGCAAACTCTCTTTTTTGGTTCTCGAGATTAATTAAATGACAGCACGTACTAATTGTAAAATATGGAACGAATCGTTCCGATAGCGCTATATTACACGCATTGAAGTAATCAAGTGTGCTTTCATAAAATGACATCTAATCAACCTTCTTTTTTTCGTATTTCTTATCAAAGAGTCTGCGAATTTGTTGTGCTTTACCGTCTCCAATCTTTGGTATCCTGGTCATATGGTCTACCTCGGCATTTGCTACATTTTTCAATGAACCAAACTCTTCAAGTAAATCCATAGCCATCTTCTGTGTAATGCCTGGTATTCCTGATAACAAATTCTTTGCTGTATATGTCAGGTATTTTGCTTTTGGATTAACACCCTTCATATATTTCCCTTCGCTCACTTTTTCACATATTCTATATGCAACTTCTATTAGTGTTACGTCGTCCGGAAACCACATAACTTGAATCCCACCACGTACTGACAACGATGCTATTGTGCCATAAGTCACGTTAGGGTTCACTTTCATACCAATCTTATCCATCCTCTGCATATAATCAGCCATATTGCCGCTAATCATTAACATTGGGATTTCATATATTTCACTCAAAACCTTGCATTGTGTAAAAAGCCTTTTAGACTGAATCGATTGCATTAAGTCAGCAATAGATTTCCTTTCGATACCGACAATTGACTTAACTGGTTTTTGGTTAAGGTCCCTTAACACAAAATCTCCAGCTGTTAATGCCGTTACCCTATGTGGTATATTACGCCTTTGTAATATACTCATAGTTATGTCTTTCTTCTCTCGACTGTCGACAAGGAATTCGAATCCTTTTTCCATACTATCATCACACCTCTTTCGTATTGCCTTTCATTATATTGTTTGTATCCATGTCTTTTTAGCGTGAAGATGTATATACTATTTAACAAGTCTATATCGTCCTCACTTCTTTGGAACTCAGATTTTGCTTTACTCGGTTCTACTATTAGCTGGTGTATTGTTTCTGGTTTATATGCCCCTGTATTGCCGAATCTTGCAATAATCAGCGGTAACGAACTTCCAGTCTTAATCGACCAAAGATGACCATAAACTTCAGAATCAATAAAACAATTATCTAACATAATGTTATCATGTTTTATAAACTTAACCTTTAAATTCACAGTCAATTTCTCTATAGCAATTATAAACTCATGCACTACGCGTCCTGCTTTATTCTTAGGAAATTGCAACTTAGCAGTCCTAGGAACGGCGTGTAAAATCTTTTTCCCAAAGCGCTCGCAATATTCTGTTTTGCCAGCTCCCTCAGGACCTATAACAGCGATAGACATTAGTACCCTCAGAGTTCCAAATCTACTATATCGTTCTTACTATATATAGTTACGGGACTGTCGAGTAGACAAGTTTTTAGGAAATATCCAAAAAAAGTTAATCCATTCCTTTTATATAGTATGTGCGATATCTTAGTATTGGTAGAATATTATGGAAGAACCAAAAACGGTGATATTCGACACAGGGCTTGCACCTAATGGACAAGTTACTGTCAAAAAAACGGTACGCGAAGAATTGGAGCTTGAAGCAGGAGATACTATTTGGTTACAAGTCGTAAGAGTTGTAAATAAGAATGGTGTCGATAAGTTTCCTGCACCAGAACCTATAATTTCGGGAGGTCAAGAATGACAACAGATATAGAAAACTTGCTTGCAAAAGCATCAGGAAAAAAAGATGAAGTGATTGAACAGTTGAGCGTTCTCGCAAAGCAGTGTGAGGAAAAGCTTGGTATTCTAGCAGATGCTGTGTTTGCTAAGTACGAGGCTGAGTTTAATATCTTGAAAAAAGTTATGGCTACAAACGATGAGAATATTATTGCCAGCAGAACTTACGCAAAGATAAAAGGACACTACAACCAGGAACTCAGGTCCCCCGCCCTTACCTATACAGGTATGGTACTCGGAGTAACCGAACCATTTGACATGGTAAGGTCAGCAAAGAGGTTAGCAGCACAGATGTGGGATGAAAACAAAGATAAGGCAATTGCAGAGGGTTATTGCAATGCTCAGGGTGAAGCTTTGGATATCAAGGCAACATACGCAAATGGAAATCCAAATAAGAAATATGGAACGCCTTTGCCTGAACACAGCTATATTAGAAATGTAATTGGAATTTGTCAGCACGAAGGACAGATGACTCTTTTCTCAATGATGTTGGGAGATAGGTTGTATGACCTGGATGTAAAGACAATGACACCAGTTACTTTCAGAGCAAACCCAGCAAAGAACCAGAATGAACAGGGAATATTATCTCTGAATCCTTACTCAAGGATAACCTTTGAACCAACAGGAGCAGATAGCGGTGAGTATTTGCAAGAAAATGCAAGATTGTATGAAGAATATACAATGCAGCTAGGAAATATACAGTCTTTCCATAACGCAAACTCAGGACCAAGAAGGTTCTGTATTGCAGAAGGAGATGTAATGTATATTGATTATGTTCCAAACCCAAATACCGGGAATAAAATGATGGTTCTGGAGGATGAAACATTACCACCAGGACACAATGGAATAACTTGTTTTATTCCAGGACACATCAACATTGACTTCGGTTCCGGTTCAAGAGTAGTGATTTGTGGTCAGACCACAGAAACAAACTACCAAGCCGAAGAAGGAGAGGTAAACTACATTATGAACATAACTGGACTGTTCGCAATACCAGAACTGAAAGTTCCTTGTGATGAAGTACCTCAGTCAGCTGTACAGAGGGTGAATTAAGATGGGCGATGAGGGAGCCGGTTGGAAAGGTATTAGTGGTAAAGCATCTGCAGAAGATGATGCACCGCAGACTTTTACTGACGAACAAGTAGCTTCTTGGTTAACAGGGGCACAAAAAGTAGTAACTCGGTCTCCCATCTGCGCTGTCTTATATGGAGAAGATGGTGTGGGTAAGTCCGGTGCAATGATGGATGTTTTGACTAAAGAGGATATAGAGAATAAGAAGAAGGTTATTATTATTGACCTTGATGCTTCTTGTTCTCCTCTGAAGGATAAATTTTACTCGGATAACGAGAACATGGTTGTATTGGACCCAACTACACTTTTAGCTACTGGTCATATAGATTATGTAACGACTTATAATAAAGTATTGGCTATAATTCGTTATATCACAGAGAATGAGGAAACTTTGAATTTGAAGGCAGTATGCCTCGATGGATTAGACACCTTGTTAAAAATCTGTGAGTATGTTATGCGTTATGAAGATATGAAAATAGATGCAAATGTACAGATTAAAGACCAATGGCAATGGTCCAAGAGAAATAGACGGTATTTAACCGTCGTACAGTTACTAAAACATTTACACTGTGATAGGTTTTTCACTACACACATGAAGGAAATAAAAGAATATCGTGGTGGACAACTTACTGTTAAGGATACACAACCTGACTGGGAGAAGTCAACTCCTGGAATTATGTTCCAGAAGTTACATCTCAAGCGTACATCCGCTCAGGGTATAACATCTTTCACAGTGGTAGTAGAAAAGTCCAAAGGTGCATTAGAGCTCGAGGGTAAGGAATACACATTAGCTGAAGTAACACCAGCTGGTACCAAATGGTATGGGCTAAAGCAATTATATGCAGATATAAGGGGCAGCTAATATGAATTATTACTCAATACCTCCGTTTGAACACTTAGGCGCTGATGAGGAGTGTAAACACTTTTTGACAGTAGCGCAATGGGTTGAACAATCGGAGGCCCTTTTCCAATTTTATAAAGCTAAAAGTCTTTTAGGCACTAATTTAATATTGGATAATGGTGTCTTTGAATATCGTGAAGCTTATGACACTGATAAATATATTGAAATGGCCAAAGAGTTGAGGGCCGATATTATTGTTGCACCTGATGAATGGAAGGATGCAAATAAGACAGTTAATATGACATTGGAATTTATAAATAGTCTGTCTGATAACGATTTAAGAAAATTTGAAGTTATGGCTGTTCCACATGGTAAGACATTGGAAGAGTATATGTGGTGTTATGGTAAGATATCACGAGAAGTAGGGTTAATTGGATTAGCCAAAGATGAGTGGGGAGATAGTACAGGATATATTAGACCGTTCATGACTCATCATTTAGAATTACCACAAGTACCTATGAAATTTCATTTATTGGGGTTAACTCATGTAAAGGAGTTACTCTATTGTAATCCTGACAAAGTGGTATCTTTTGATACTTCGATGCCATATAAGTTAGGTAAAGAAATCAAGTATCTTAGTAGTGATACTACTATAGGTACACGATACGACCCTAAAGCTAAACTGAATGATATCCAGTTGGAAGTATCAATTACTAATTGTAATAGCTTAAGGGAACTTGCTGGGGATTTAAAACAGAATCTCTGGATGTGTTGATATGCAATATATGCTTATGGGTGCTGACCAGACGCGCCAAAATAATAAGCCCGTAATCTTGATAAGGGCTCGTGACGAAAACGGCAAGAGGTATATATTTACGAAGGAAGGTTTTAGACCTTACTTCTGGGCTCCGACCCAATATGTAGCTGAAGTAGGTGACACTATGATGGGTGTTGATGGTACTGAAGTTGCAAAGGTGTTTTGTCAATTTCCTAATGAAGTAAAAGATAAGAGGGAGAATTATACCAAGACGTATGAAGCTGATGTGTTATATCCATGGCGTTTTTTAATTGATAGGGGTATAAAGGCGGGTTTTACTATTAATGAATTTGGCGATATGATGCCAAGTGATGTTGATAATGGTCAAAAACCAGTTAAAATGTATATGGATATTGAGACAGAGGTAACTGGTAATCCTATTGACCCAGTTGCTGCGCGCGATATGATTTTAACTATCAGTTGGAGTATTGATGGTGAGACTCCTCATGTTTTGAAAGCTCATAACGAAAGAGAAGAAATGGAAATGATTTATGAGTTCATGGAAGTGGTAAGTAGACAAGACCCCGATTTAATTACTGGTTGGAATATCTTTTATGATTTGGCTTATATTATATGCAGGTGTAGAAATATTGGAATTGACCCAAATAGATTGAGTCCTTTGGGTTATGTAGATGTTAGGTTCCCGAATGTAAAGATTATGGGTCGAAACGTAATTGACTTATTAAAGGCTTTTAGACAATATTATCAGAACAAGGTATTTCCCAGTTTTAAGTTAGACGATATTGCTGCACGTGATGAATATGGATTAGGTTGGTCTAAAACTGAGAGATTCAATTATCAAGAACATATGAATCGCAATTATGTTGATGATAAGATTGCACCGTATAATTGTGATGATGTTCAGAAATTGATTGATATTGATAATCATTTAGAGCTATTAGACCATTTCGATGGGATTAGGAAAGTTGCAGGTTGTTCATTAGAAGATTCTTTTGTAGTGGGACGATATGCAGGTATGATGTTATTGAGGGAGTATCATGGAAAGTATGCAGTACCAACAGGCGGTAATTATGGGAATAAGAGGGAGAGCTTTGAGGGAGCTCATGTTGTGCAACCACAAAAGGGAATTTTTAAAGATGTTGCCGCTTTTGACTTCGCGAGAATGTATCCGAGTATTATTATTAGTTATAATATGTCGCCTGAAACATATGTTCCGAGCTATCATGTAAAAAAGTACAGGGCTGATGAATTGTTTGAAATAGACGGAGAATACTTTAAACGATGGCCTATAGGTATTGTTCCGAATATGTTGGAAAAATTACAAGCTGCAAGGAATGCAGTTAAGGCTAAAATGAAACCATTGAAGTCGAGTGACCCTAAATATAAGGTATATGATTTAGAACAGTACAGTTATAAACAGATGACAGCTGCAATTTATGGTTATTTTGCATTTCCTGGTAGTAGATTGTATTTCCCGGAGATATCTAAGACTACTACATTTGTTGGTAGGAGATTAGTTCACGCTACTATTGAATTTATTAATGAGTTAGGTATGCATGCATTGTATGGGGATACTGACTCGATATTAGCTAGGATTACAAATGGAGACCCTATTGAAGAGGCTTTGAAAATTGAAAAGAAGATGAATGAGTATTTCGTTAATTTAGCTAAAGAAGAAGGATGGAAGATGCCGGCATTAATGGAATGCGAACAGATATATAGTAGGTTGCTTTTCAGTGGGAAGAAGAAAAGATATGCTGGTTTATGTACTTGGTACAAAGGTAAAGAAGCCGATGAACTAGTTATTAAGGGATTCGAAGCAAAGAGAAGTGATAGTAGTCCGACTAGCCAGAAGTTGCAGGTTAAGGTGTTGGATTTAATTTTACATGATAAACCCGAAAAGGAAATAAGGGCTTATATATTGCAAATGATAATGGATATGAGAGCTTGTGGTGATGTTGAAGAGATAGGTATACCAAAACCAATTAAGAAGAAATTAGAGAGTTATGATAATCCGGGAATGGTATTACCTTTATTATATGCTAACGAATTTATGGGAAAGAATTTTGGGTTTGGACAAGATAAAGTAGAAAGGGCTTACTTGTTTTATATCAAGAGGACGCCCGAGAAGTTGCCACTTACTATGGAATATGTATACAAAGGAAAGAAAAGAAAGAAAGCCATTGATAGAATAGCATTACACGAGGGAGACGATATTAGAACATACGAGAAGTTGATTGATTGGAATGTGCAAACATTAAAGGTAATAGATGCTAAAGTAGAACCGATATTACAAGCTTATAACTTGAGCATGTCTGAAGTAAAAAGTCACACCAAACAATTGAATTTAGGTAGTTTCCTTATCGAAAAGTGAATAGACAATAATGATTGAAATCTTAATCGTTCTCCCTTTATGAAACTAAATGAAACCGTATAGACGGTAAGATAATAGTTACAAAAGGGAGCGCAATTACGTCATATAGAAAAAGGAGAAGGTCAAATGGAAAAAGAAAAGCTGTATGGTTTAGGATTTAACTTCAGAAATGGTGCATATGTACTTGATTTAGAATATCAGGGTTATATATCATGTGTTAGTATAAAAGGTAATGATTTAGAAAATATTACCATTGATGAAGTTAAAGCTATGATAACAAAAGAAATGAAGGAGTTGAAAGATTATGTCAGAAGATATGCTCGTTGATATATTCAACAGGAATAAAAGATTCACAGATTTGAGTCGTGTGTACAGCCCGAGGAAGGATACACCAGAAGTGTATATTAAGATGGTATATGATAAGGGGTTAATGACTCTTAAAGAATATACTAAAGCTATTAAAGAGTTGAGGGTAATGCGAAATGCATTGGCTGTTAATGGTGAAGTGGCTGAGTATATAGATGAGTTACCTTATAAGTGGTGGGGTCGCGGTGCCTGGGAAATTGATAGTGATAAAGCAACAGAGGAGTTAGTTGATGTATTGCATTTCTTACTTGTTGCTTTTGATGATTTGGGTCTGGGACCTAAAGAGATATATGAAGCTTATGTGAAAAAGAATGAACATAACTTTGAAAGATTCGAAAAGAAGCTCGGTTGGAAAATTCCACAAAGGTGATATTATGAGCGATGATGAAAAATATAATAGTAGTGTATATCTTGAAGAAGAAGAAATAGACTCCGCAATGGGTACTGTTAGAAAAAGAAGAGTGGTATCGTTGAAAGGTCAAGAAACAACAGAGAAATTGTTGAGTATTGCTAAAAAGGAAATGGAGAGAGATTAATGGATTTATGTAGAAGATGCAGAGAAAAAGAAACTGGCTACAATACTCATTATTGTAATGATTGCTATGATTATATACGAAGAGTAATGATTATAACAGTTACACCTGAATGTGTATTAGACTTACTTACAAGAAACTGCAAGGTTAAGATTGAAGGTGTTCCTGATGATTGCGAATTTGTGTCTGTCGACTATAGTATGTATATTAGAGCATTCGAAGTAGTTGTTAGACATCCCTCATTTGAGATAATACAAGAGGGGTGCGAATATAAGAGACTTGACCATATTACAATTACAATGTTGGAGGACTAAGCATGTCTGTGAATAACACAATGGATAAGAAATGTTTACTGGACTGTAGTAAAAAGAATACTAAGGGATGGTGCATCGATTCGCTCGCTCGTAAAAACGAAAGCGGCGAATGCGATTCACAGATACCCGTAGTGAAAAGAGAACAGGTGACTCTGTTTTAAGGAAGTGAGAATATGGAAGGATTTGACAAAACAATAGGATTTGAATTAGGTGCCGCAACATGCAAACGATGCAAGAAAGAATTCCCGTATAATGCATTAAGGGCAAAACCTTTATATTGCAGTGTGGAATGCGAACAGATTGTTAATGATTACAAGGAGGACTTGAGCGTCATGAAATTAAAGAATATGGTCTTAGACAAAGCCAAAGATGAATACGAAAAGATAATAGAGCACGTATATGATGTTGGCTATGCTGACGGCATGGAGTCTCGGCAAGAAGAGATTGATGTTATGACTGAAGAGCTAGTAAAAGAGAAAAAGAAAGTGGAAGCTCTGAAAGAATTCTTGGAGAAGATTTAATGTTAGAAGAAATGACCCAAGCAAAATTGATTTGTAGTATTTGCATGATGGAAAGGCACTATATGTTAGTTTATTCCTCACAGACGATAGAGGACAATGTGCACGTTGCAAAGAATAAATTGAGATTTGAATGCGGTCATGTAGTCGAGACAGAAATGAGAACATATAGAGAAAGTATAGAGGTGAAATTGTAATGGAACTTAGTGTAAACGCAAAGATACTACTTGAGGAGCGGTATCTAAAGAAAGATGAAAAAGGAAATATAACAGAGACACCGGAAGACTTATTCCGCCGTGTCGCCGATAATATCGCGACACCGGATAAGGATTACGGGGCCAAAGCAAAAGAGATAAAACAGACGAGTAAAGAGTTTTATGATGTGATGACTCAATTGAAATTCCTTCCTAATTCCCCGACTCTATTTAATGCAGGAAGGGAATATCAACAATTGTCTGCTTGTTTTGTGCTTCCCATAGAAGATAGTATGGAAGGAATATTTGGTAGTATTTATGATATGGCTATGATTCAAAAGAGTGGCGGTGGTACTGGATTTAGCTTCTCGAGATTGAGACCAGAAGGGGATTTGGTGTCTTCATCAATGGGGAGGTCTTCTGGTCCTATCTCTTTTTTAAGAGCATTTGACCGTGCAACAGATACCATAAAACAAGGGGGCATGAGGCGTGGGGCTAATATGGGTATCATGAGAGTGGACCATCCTGATATTGATGCCTTTATTGTGTGTAAAGATGTTGAGGGTGATATATCTAATTTCAATTTATCTATTGGAATAACTAATGATTTTATGGTTAAAGCTCAACATAATGAGGAATATGCAAGAATCAATCCTAAAGATGGTTCGATAAGTGGATTTAAGAATGCAAGACAAACATTAGATGATATTGCATTGCAGGCTTGGAAAAATGGTGAACCTGGTATTGTTTTCTTAGACCATATTAATAATGGTAATCCTTTGCCCGGACTCGGTGATATTGAAGCTACAAATCCGTGTGGAGAGCAACCATTATTACCCTATGAATCATGCAATTTGGGCAGTATTAATTTGGCTAAGTTTGTTAATGAAACAGGTGAAATTGATTATGATGAATTGGCACGAGTAATAAATATTGCTGTTCATTTTCTAGATAATGTTATTGATATGAATAATTATCCTTTGGAAAAGATAAGAGAACATACAATGGGTAATCGAAAGATTGGTCTTGGTGTTATGGGTTGGGCTGATTTATTGATAATGTTAGAAATTCCATATGATAGCACAAAAGCTATTGCATTAGCAAATCAGTTAATGGATTTTATTAATTCTGAAGCACTTGAAGCAAGTTGTATATTGGCCCAAGAAAGAGGGCCATTCCCAAACCTTGAACATAGTATTTATGCTGGTTGGGATGAACCCCCTAGACATGCAACACGTACCACAATAGCACCAACAGGCAGTTTAAGTAGAATAGCTGACTGTAGTAGTGGAATCGAACCTTATTTCGCTCTGTCATACAAAAGCAATATCATAGACAAAGAACTTTTTGATGGTTGCCCCCTACTTGAGGGTAAGGCTAAAAAGTACAAGGTTAATGTTACAATGGCAGATGTGGCTGAAGAAGGTGGCAGTATTCAAAAGATGAATATTCCGGATGAGTTTAAGAGAATTTTCAAAACGTCTGGTGACATTAGTGTCGAGAGTCATGTTCGAATGCAAGCGTCTTTCCAAGACAATTGTGATAATGCAGTAAGTAAGACCATTAATATGCCGCATCATGCGAGTGTTGAAGATGTATTGAAAGCATATACACTTGCATGGGAATTGGAATGCAAGGGTTTAACTGTTTATCGTGACGGTAGTCGTGTATTCCAAGTATTGGATACTGGTAAAAAGAAGGATAGGCCTAAAGAATTAATCGGTAAGACGATAAAGATTAATACTGGTTGCGGTCCTATGTACATTACGATAAACACGAACGAAGGTGATATATTTGAAGTATTTGCACATATTGGGAAAAGTGGAGGTTGTGCCATCGCAAATACAGATGCGCTTTGCATGGTTATATCGACAGCCCTTAGGAGTGGTGTCTCGCTTGACAGCATCATCAGAAAATTGCGTGGAATCAGATGTCCAAACCCTGGAATGGATAAAGGACCTATATTGAGTTGCCCGGATGCAATTGGTCAGGCTTTACAATCGTATAGTGAAGTAGTAGTGAAAGAAAATGCCGGTGGTGCATGTCCTAATTGTGGTGGTAAGATAATATTTGAAGAAGGTTGTCGGAAGTGCATTGGTTGTGGTGAATCGAGGTGCGGTTAATGATAAATCAGTTGTATTGCCCAAAGTGTAATAGTACTAATGTAGTGGTCGAGACTATTGAGGCACCTGAAGACGTTCGTTATAGTATTGATGAGTGGGAGAATAGGAACAGCTTTAGTTATATTAAAGCTGTTATGGTAATTAAGAGAGTGAGAGCCACTTGTCAAGACTGCGGTTATTTCAAGGAGAGGAATGTATGAGTGATTGGTCAGTAAAAATAAGAAGAGTGTATAATGGTTTTGTAGTTGAAACAAAATCTGAAGTTGATGGTGGACCGGTTGAAGCAGTAATACAAGAGAATGAGGATATAGACCCAGATAAGGTTCAAGCACTACTTGCAGAGGACTTATGTTATTTTGTCCTTAATGAATTTTGTCTAACTGGTACTAAACATGACAGGTTTAGGATTAATGTTAGTATAGAAGAACAGGAGTGATAATATGACATATCAACTAGCTGATTTGTTTATTCAGAAAAGTGAAGAATTATATAAAGAGTATGGTGAATTTGCTCCACATATTTGGATTATGAGCAAAAATACTTTTGAAATGATGGGAGGGGAAATAAATGAGTAATATATACGGAGACTTTGATTATATTATTCATAAGATATTCCGCGAGGTCGATGATAGAATAGCAAATACAGGGTATGAACCAAAGGTACTCATTGTGGCTATTGATATTGAATTAATGCTTAGGCGTTGTGATGAAACTATTAGAATGGGGCCCGTTGAAATACATCCATTAAAACGGATTATGGGTCTCAACGTACTCGTTAGTGGATTACTACCTGAAGGTGGATTCATGTTATTAGATGAACATGATG
>Ga0114918_10001762_pt1 | contig 19415 bp, 17 predicted proteins | sample LantaG_FD_87015 | JGI IMG/M metagenome (GOLD analysis project Ga0114918, IMG submission 87015) | Deep subsurface microbial communities from Baltic Sea to uncover new lineages of life (NeLLi) - Landsort_02402 metaG | ecosystem: Environmental > Aquatic > Marine > Oceanic > Sediment | place... | reverse complement strand
GGCCACATTGCATGTGCCCGCAAATAAATCCATCCGCCGTCAATTCCCGTAGGGCCACATTGCATGTGCCCGCAAATAAATCCGTCCGCCGTCAATTCCCGTAGGTGCACATTGCATGTGCCCGCAAATAAATCCATTCGCCGTCAATTCCCGTAGGGGCACATTGCATGTGCCCGCAAATAAATCCATTCGCCGTCAATTCCCGTAGGGGCACATTGCATGTGCCCGCAAATAAATCCGTTCGCCGTCAATTCACTCGCAGGTTGATGGCGGAGTGATAAAAGCAGGAGTAGCAGGAGTAGCAGGAGGAACTTGACAACGGCGGGTTTTGGTTTATAATAAAACTCGGTGCGACTGGCGTTTTGGTCTGTTTTTATGTGAAGTAATATGTTTTTAATTAAACTTCGAGAGACCATGCCGCGTTTTTCCGCGCGGAGTAGCAGGTAACTACAGGGGAGCTAAAAAGTCAATAATCGGACGCCTGGGTTTTTGACGAACTGGTTGCGAAAAAATTAGCAGCGGATGCTCTCATGTCTACGATAAAAGAAAATTTAAAAAATACCCCGCTTTACAATAAACATATCGCGTTGGGCGCGAAAATGGTTCCTTTTTCAGGATGGAACATGCCCCTTCAATACACCGGAATAATCGCCGAACATATTCATACAAGAACCAAAGCGGGACTTTTCGATATTTATCATATGGGAGAGTTTTTTTTAAGAGGCGCCGCCGCGTCCCTTGAACTTGACCGATTAGTTACATGCCGGGTTGATGATATGCCGCCGGGCAGATGCCGTTACGGATTTTTACTCAACGAAACCGGCGGGATCATAGATGACCTTATTGTATTCAAAATTTCACAAGAAGAATTTAAACTGGTAGTAAACGCCGGCACTTTATCCAAAGACGGGAAGTGGATAAAAGACCATATCTCTTCAGCGGATATTTTTGTAGACGAATCGGAACACATCGCGAAATTAGATCTGCAAGGTCCGTTATCCGCGGAAGTTATGAATACTTTCGGTCTTGAAAAAGTTACCCGTGATCTAAAAAGGTATTGGTTCACGTATATAGATCTCGCGGGAGTAAAAGTTCTATTTTCACGGACGGGATATACGGGGGAATTGGGGTATGAGTTGTTTTTTTCCGCGAACGACGCGGAAAAGATATGGGACCTTTTAATCGAAGTCGAAGGAGTAAAACCGATAGGTCTTGGCGCGCGGGACACCCTCAGGCTGGAGATGGGATATTCTCTTTACGGCAGTGATATAGACGAAGATCATACGCCGCTCGAATCCGGGTTTGATAAATTTGTGTTTATGGAGAAAAATTTTATCGGTAAAGACGCGCTCGTCCGGCAAAAAGAAAAAGGGCAAAGACGTATTTTAAAAGGTTTCGTTTCGGAAGGAAGAAGAAGCGCGAGGCATTCTTTTAAAGTTTTATCTGCAGAAAATAATGTTGTCGGGGAAGTGACAAGCGGCGCGTTTTCACCGTGCCTTAAACGAGGTATCGGACTTTGCTACATAGAAAAAGAATTTGCCGCCGCCGGCACGCGGATCAAGCTGAGTGACGGGAAAATCGAGATTCTCGCGGAAATAGCAGACACTCCGCTTTTGAAGAATGGCGGTAATCGTCCGAGCGGATAGGTACATGTTCGGCGTTTAATACCCGCGCGCCGATAAGTTTAAATTTTATCAAGGAGGCTAATAATGGTACCGCAAGAACTGAAATATACGAAAGAACATGAATGGGTTCGCGTCGAAGGCGCGGAAGCTGTTTTCGGGATTACAGATCACGCTCAAGACGCGCTCGGTGACATAACATTTATCGAACTTCCGAATAAAGGGAGTGATATAAAAAGGTCCGATGTTTTAGGAACGATAGAATCCGTAAAGGCCGCCAGTGAAGTTTACGCGCCTTTATCCGGTAAAGTTTCACAAGTGAATGAAATTTTAACCGACAAACCGGAAACCATAAATTTTTCTCCCTATACCGATGGATGGATATGCCGGGTAGATCTGACAGAGCCCTCCGAACAAGAAACTCTTATGTCTGCCGCGGCGTATGAAACCTATTTAAAGGAGTCCCGCTCGTGAACTATATACCTCATTCTGCCGCGGACAGAGCCGAAATGTTGAAATCTATCGGCGTAAGTTCCGGAAACATTAACGAACTTTTTAAAGGTATCCCGGAGGAGCTTAGAAGTTCCTCTTTTGATCTTCCGCCCGGAAAATCAGAGTTTGAAGTGGAAAAATATATTAAAAGTTTAGCGCGGAAAAATGCCATTGAACTTATTAATTTCGTCGGCGGCGGATTTTATGACCATTATATTCCCGCGGCGATAGACGCCGTTGTTTCAAGGTCAGAATTTTATACGGCATACACACCTTATCAAAGTGAAGCGTCACAGGGAACACTTCAGGCTATCTATGAATATCAAAGTTCTATTTGCCGATTGACTGATATGGAAGTATCTAACGCTTCACTTTACGACGGCGGTACGGCGCTTTTCGAAGCCGCTATGATGGCGATCCGAGTGACGGGACGCAGTAAAATTATAATGGACGGCGGTGTAAATCCGATATACAGGAAAATGATGTATTCTTACACCACCAATTTATCAATTGAATTTGTGGAAACACCGGTATCGCATGGTCAAAGTGACCGCCGGGAAATAGAAAAATATTTAGATGATAAAACAGCCGCGGTCATACTTCAGAACCCCAACTTTTTCGGCGCGATAGACGACCATAGTGATATTTCCCGCGAATGTCACGCTTTTGGCGCGTTAGTTATCGAAAGTGTGTATCCCATATCTTTAGGCGTTTTAAAAAGTCCGGGAGAAATGGGAACAGATATCGCGGCGGGGGAAGGTCAAAGTTTGGGGATACCTCTTTCCTTTGGCGGACCGTATTTAGGGTTTATGGCCTCGCGAAAAAAATTCGTTCGAAAAATGCCGGGACGCATTGTCGGGTTAACGCGGGACGCTGAATCGCGTAAAGGTTTTGTTCTCACTTTACAGACAAGAGAACAGCATATTCGTCGAGAAAAAGCGACTTCCAATATATGCTCCAATGAAGCGCTGTGCGCGCTCCGCGCCTTGATATACATGTCTTTGATCGGAAAAGACGGTTTGAAAAAAGTTGCCGAACTTTGTATGGCTAAATGCGAATACGCTAAAGAACGCCTGGAAAAGATTAAAGGAGTGGAGGTAAAAAGAAGTTCTCCGACCTTTAACGAATTTATAATAAAATTGCCCAAAGACCCTAACCTGATCATTGAAAAATTGATCAAGAAAAAAATTGCCGCGGGATTTCCTTTAGGCAGATACTATAAAGACATGGCGGATTATATGCTGATATCTGTAACAGAAAAAAGAACGAAACAAGAAATAGATATCCTCGGTAAAGAGTTGGAGGCCGCGTTATGGAACTGATATTTGAAAAATCCAGACCCGGACGAACCGGAATAGTTTTTCCGGAAAAAGATGTTCCTGTAACGTGCGTTCTGGACGATAAATATAAAAGAAAAAAGGCCGCCGAACTTCCTTCGGTATCGGAACCGGAAGTTGTAAGACATTTTACCCGATTGTCCAAACTGAATTTCGGTGTGGATTCTAATTTTTATCCGTTAGGTTCCTGCACTATGAAATATAATCCGAAATTCACCGAAAAAATAGCCGCGCTCGAAGAATTCACATCACTTCATCCGTTGAATCCCCAACTTGTTAGCGGAAGCATGCTGACCCAGGGGGCGTTGGAAATAATAAGCAATTTAGAGAAAGCACTTTCGATCATTACGGGCATGGATGAGTTTACAACTCAGCCAATGGCAGGCGCGCATGGTGAGCTCACGGGTGTTATGTTGATCGCGGGGTATCATAGGCATAAGGGTAACAAAAAAAAATATATTTTGATTCCAGATTCAGGACACGGTACGAATCCCGCTTCAGCCGCTATTGCCGGATATCATGTTAAAACCATACCATCTAACGCGGAAGGGGTAATGGATATTGAAGCGTTCAAACAAGCGTTGAATGATGACACGGCAGGTGTGATGCTGACATGTCCGAACACTTTAGGAATATTCAATCCGCATATAAAAGAGATCTCTGATCTTACACATAAAGCGGGCGGTTTAATGTACTATGACGGGGCTAATTTAAACGCCATCTTGGGAAAAACACGTCCGGGAGACCTTGGTTTTGATATCGTGCATATCAACTTGCATAAAACGTTCGCGACACCTCATGGCGGCGGCGGTCCGGGAGCCGGACCAGTAGGCGTAAAAAAAGAATTGATTCCGTTTTTGCCGGTGCCGCGCGTGACGAAAGGGAAAGACGGCACTTTCCGGCTGGATTTTGAGAAAACTCATTCCATTGGGTATATTTCACCTTTTTACGGTAATTTCGGCGTTATGCTGAAAGCTTACGCTTACATACTACTTCTCGGCAAAAACGGGCTTATTGCTGTAAGCGAAAACGCGGTTTTAAACGCGAACTATTTAAAATACCATCTTTCAAAGTATTATGATATTCCCTACAATAAGAATTGTCTTCACGAATTTGTATTATCCGCGGTTCGCCAGGCAAAAATAGGTGTCAGAGCCATAGACATAGCAAAAGGTCTGATCGATCATGGAATACATCCGCCGACGGTATATTTTCCGCTTATTGTAAAAGAAGCCATGATGATCGAACCGACCGAAACCGAATCAAAAGAGACTTTAGACGAGTTTATTGAAGTGTTGATAAAACTGGCCAAATTAGCGGAAGAGGACCCCGAAATTTTTAAAACATTTCCCAAAACCACCTCCGTAAGCAGACTAGACGAAGTAAAAACCGCCAAAGACATGAACATAGCCGCCTAATTGAGCCCACATGGTTACCAAAAGTATTATTGTAAACCAAAACACCAACCTCGTAAGTTGTTTGCGCCCTAGTTATGTCAACTACACCACCAACCTCGTAGGTTGGTGGTGAGGTGGTGTTAAGGGGGAAAGGGGGAGAGGAGGGTTATTTTGCGGGTTGTACAATATTCTTATGAAAATCCTGAGGAGACGATCGCGCTGGATGAAGTGCTTTTGGATAAGGCTGAGCATGGCGGGATCGGTGAAACTTTACGTTTTTGGGAAGCGGACGACTATTTTATAGTGGTCGGGCGCGCGGGCAAAGTGCGGGAAGATTGTTTCGTGACTGAGTGCCGGAACGGAAAAATAAAGATCATAAGACGTGTTTCCGGCGGCGGCGCGGTTCTTCAAGGTCCGGGATGTTTAAACTTCTCTTTGATCCTTTCCTATAAAAGAGACGAGAGATATAGGAGCATTAGAGGTTCTTACTTAGGTATTCTGAACGATATTTCCGCGAGTTTTCAGAAAACCGGATTAAACGTGGAATTTTTTCCGATATCGGATCTTGCGCTCGGCGGCAAAAAAATATCCGGCAACGCCCAAGCGAGGAAACGTAAATATTTTCTGCATCACGGTACGTTTCTTTACGATTTTGACTTATCGCGCATAGAAAAATATTTACTGCACCCGGTGTGTGAACCCGAATACCGTCGAGAACGTTCGCATAAAAGCTTTTTGACAAATATTCCGGTTTCTCCGCGTGTTATACGTGAAACTGTCAAAAATGTGTTTACTGTGAATGAAAGTGAATACTTTCTACGTAAAGAAGATATTGATTTGACACGAAATTTGGCGGCATCAAAATATTCGAAAGATGATTGGAACTACGTTTTTTAAAAAAATTGACACAAAATTCGCGAAAAAAGATTACTTTAATTTTTCAAGAATAATTTTTTCGCCCGTTTGTACAACGCTAGTGCTTAATGACCCCAAAGTTATCTTAGTTTTATTGTCATCAATGGATTCAAAAAATATGCCCAGGCGTGTGGTATTAACCTGCTTGTTGAAATTCATCGCGACGATATAATGGCCACGCAGGTTGCTTTGATATATCGTTAAACTATGATCTTTGAGGATGCGGAGGGTTTTATTAAACGCGGTTTCATAAGGCATGGAAAAAACTTTTTCCCTGCCGTTCTCACGCGCGGCTTGTTTAAGGTCTTGAATATTAAATCCCGCCAAAGGAGCAAGATTTAGGCAAGTAAACGGAAATTGAGCGCACCCAGCCAACAAGACGGAAGAGATAAAAATAGACGTTAGAATGTATGTAACACGATTTTTCATTAAACGTTCTCCGATCAATAGGTTGATTATATAACCGAACATAAAAAGTTACAAGAACATTAGTCCCGAAAAATTTATTCCATAATGACAAAACCGTATATGTGTACTTTATCCTCAAACAAAATCAAAACATCAATCCCGTAGGGGCACATTGCATGTGCCCTGAATACATAACGCGCGCTTGAGACAAACGCGCATTAATGTATGACACGATACGCATTCTATTATAACATATACAAGCTAAAGCGCCCAAACAAGGGGTTTTAACAGCTTTATGAAGAACAAATCCGGATAAAAAAGAAAAATATGCAGGAGAGAGAAAAATTTATGAAACCGGAACATGTTGAACTATTTAAAAGCAAGTGTGGCGATGAAGGTTTAAAAAAACTGGAAGCGCTGAAAAATGAAAAAGTATACGATTTTTTAGCGAAATACGCGCGGGTTTGCAATCCCGCCTCAATTTTTGTGCGTACGGATTCAATTGAAGACGCGGAATATATTCGCGGGAAAGCTTTGAAAACCGGCGAAGAAAAGGCTCTTAAAACAAAAGGACATTCGATCCATTTTGACGGGTATTATGACCAGGCGCGGGATAAATCCAATACTAAGTATTTACTCCGTCCGGATGAAGTTTTGGGTTCTGATATAAAGTCCGAAGATCGAGAGAAAGGATTGAAAGAGATACATACGCTTCTTGATAATATGATGGCAGGAAAAGAAATGTATGTGTGTTTTTTCTGTCTAGGTCCGACAGGTTCGGAGTTTTCGATTCCCGCCGTACAAATAACAGATTCAAGTTATGTCGCGCATTCAGAAGACATACTATACAGAAGCGGGTATGAAGAATTGCGTAAGAACGAGAATTCCGATAGATTTTTTCGTTTTATCCATTCAGCCGGTGTGCTAAAAAACGGTGTTAGCAGTGATGTGTATAATCGCCGAGTATATATTGATCTTGAAGAAGAAATGGTTTTTAGTACGAACACCCAGTACGCGGGAAACACGGTGGGTCTCAAAAAATTGTCTATGCGTTTGGCGATCAAACGCGCCTCGGAAGAAGGATGGCTTACCGAACACATGTTTGTTATGGGAGTACGCTCTCCGGATAAAAAAAGACTGACTTATTTTACGGGCTCTTTTCCCAGCGCGTGCGGCAAGACGGCGACAGCTATGCTTGAAGATGAAAAGATCATCGGGGATGATATAGCATATCTTCGTCAGATAGACGGTAAGATACACGCGGTAAATGTTGAAAGAGGAATTTTCGGAATTATTCAGGACGTAAGCGAAAAAAGCGACCCGGAAATATTTGAAGCGCTTACCGCGCCGGGAGAAGTTATTTTTTCTAATGTGCTTGTTGACGCGGACAATAACCCGCGCTGGCTGGGTGACGGCCGCGGCAAACCTGAAATCGGAACAAATTTTGCGGGAGATTGGATCCCGGGAAAAAAAGGTCCGGATGATAACGAAATATTGTTTTCACATAAAAACGCGAGATATACTATCAGTCTAAAAAATCTGAAAAATTGTGATGAGAACTTAAATAACCCGGCGGGTGTGGAAGTCGGCGGGATTATCTACGGAGGCAGAGACTCTGACACAAGCATCCCTGTCGCTCAGTCTTTCGATTGGGCGCACGGCATCTTGTGCCAGGCCGCGGCGATAGAGTCGGAAACCACTTCCGCGACACTTGGCACGGAAGGTGTGCGAAAATTTAATCTTATGGCTAACCTGGATTTTCTTTCCATACCGATCGGCAGGTACATTCAAAATAATCTTGATATAGTAAAGAACGCTACGAAAACGCCGCTTATTTTTCACGTAAACTATTTTCTTAAAGGTACGGATAAAAAATACCTTAACGGCATAAAAGATAAACATGTGTGGATAAAATGGATGGAACTTAGGGTTAATGATGAAGCGTCCGCGTTGAAAACTCCTGTGGGATATATCCCGAAATATGAGGACCTGCGCGTTTTGTTTAAAAGTGTTCTTAGAAAGAAATATGCTAAAGAAGAGTATGAACAGCAGTTTAAACTGCGTATTCCCGAAAATATAGCTAAAATCGAAAGAATAAAAGATATTTATCACAAAAAAGTTTTTGATACCCCGAGTATTTTAATAAAAACACTTAACGCTCAAAAAAAACGATTGGAAGATTGCCGAAAAAACAATGGCGACTACGTCTCTCCGTTTGTGTGGGAAGTGTAGAGATGAAGAGCCGTTCGGAGGGAGAGAGTTTTCTATTTATTTTTTTTTGATATGATCGGGAGGAAATTGTGCAAACGTTAAAACCTTTATTGTCGCCGAACTTGAAAGATATTCCGCTTCTTAAAAAAGGTAAAGTGCGTAACATTTATGATCTGGGTGAGGAACTTCTTTTCGTCACTACCGACAGAATTTCAGCGTTTGACGTTATAATGTCGAACGGTATACCCTCTAAAGGCAGAGTTCTCAACATGCTTTCGGTTTTTTGGTTTGAATTTACAAAGAACATAATTGAAAACCATATGATTACAGCCGATCCTGACGAGATGGTTTCATTCGTGAAGGAGCTCCTGCCGTACAAAGAGGTGCTTGCGGGAAGAAGCATGCTTGTAAAAAAGACCGAACCTATTATGACTGAATGTGTCGTCAGAGGATATATTTCAGGCTCCGCTTGGAAAGATTATCAAAAAACCGGCATGGTCTGCGGTATCAAATTGCCGGAAGGACTAGAAGAATCACAAAAACTTACTGAACCCATATTTACACCTTCAACCAAAGCCGATGAAGGACATGACCAGAATATTTCTGAAGGTGAAACAAAACAGATCGTTGGAGAAGGCATTTTTAGAGTTCTTAAAGAAAAAAGTTTAGCTATTTATAAAAAAGCGAGCGAATATGCCGAATCCAAAGGGGTGATAATAGCGGATACTAAGTTTGAATTTGGAAAAATCGGAGATAACATTATACTTATTGATGAGGCGCTTACTCCGGATTCTTCAAGGTTTTGGCCGAAAAACGATTATAGACCCGGTCGTATTCAGAAAAGTTTCGACAAACAATTTGTAAGAGATTATTTGGAAACTCTGGATTGGGACAAAACTCCGCCCGGGCCCGAACTTCCGGAAGATATAATTTTGAAAACATCGGAGAAATATAAAGAAGCATATAGGATCTTAACGGGAAAAGAATTAAAGAGGTAGGCCGGGAATTTCTCTTTGCCGGATAAAAAAATCATGAAACCGCGAATACTCAAAATAGATCCATATAATATCAACCATGAACTTCTTAAACAAGGCGTGGAAATGATCCACAATAGAGGTCTTGTAGCGTTTCCGACGGAAACTGTTTATGGTTTAGGAGCGAACGCGCTTGACGCGAAAGGCGTTGCCGGTATTTTTAAAGCGAAAAAACGTCCGCTTGACGACCCATTGATAGTGCATATCGCGGAAATGGAAGATCTTTATTATCTGACAAAAGATATTCCGCCCGCGGCGGAAAAACTTGTTAATCGGTTTTGGCCGGGGCCGCTTACGATAATTCTTAAAAAAAACGATCTGATCCCGGAGATAGTGACTTCCGGTCTCGATACGGTCGCGATACGTATGCCGTCCAATCAAATTGCCAAAAAATTTATAAGTATGGCGGGTGTGCCTATCGCCGCGCCGTCGGCGAATCTCTTCGGCAGACCTTCACCGACAACCGCGAAACACGTTGTTGATGATCTCGCCGGAAGAATAGACATTGTTTTTGACGGAGGAAAAACCGAGATCGGAGTCGAGTCTACAGTCGTTAAAATCGATGACGGCAGAGTTTTTGTGCTTAGACCCGGCGGAATCAGCATCGAGGAACTTCGTTCAATTGTGGGTGAAGTGAGAGTGCTGGATGAATCAGCGGAACTAATAAATTCTCCGGGCAAATACCCCGAACATTATTCTCCCGAAGCGAAAGTCGTGCTCATCCCGTGTGACGCGAGACAAATCGAAAAGACGCTGTTGTCCTTATGGGAGATGGAGTCTTATGGTCTGAGGGTAGGGGTGATGGCGAAACAGGAACACATTGATAAGTACAAAAATTTTAACGCGAAAGTTTTGGGCCCCGGAGACGACGGCAGAATCTGCGCGACAAGACTGTTCCAAATATTACGCCAATTTGACGCGGAAAACGTTGACGTGATAATCGTCGAGGCTATTTCAGAAGAGGGTTTAGGTCTCGCGGTGATGAACCGTTTGCGTAAAGCCGCCAGTACAGCCGCCTCATAATTTATAATTTCTCAGATCAAATTTTTATCACAAAAAGTTTTTTTAAAAAATTCCTGAAGACGCGAACTCGACGCGATATCGTCATACGAAAAAAACACTATTCCCTCCGGCATAACTTCTTTCAAATATTTGATCTGGTTTTCAAGTTCTTCGGGTTTGGCTTTTAAAAGATATACTCCCAGTCCTATATGGACTTTCTTCCGGAAACTCCCAAAGAGAATAGCATCCGTATTCAGTTTCATAAGACGCGAATCATCCGTATAGTTCATCGCCACGACATAATCCGTGCTTCTGTCTTCTAACCATTTTGTCCAATCCTGAAACGTGGTCAAATAAGTTCTGTCTATGGAAGGGATTACCGCGCAGGAAATTTCGATAGAAGGTTTTATTTTTCGCGCCGCGGCGGAAATATCCGCGAGAAGCAATGTTACCCGGCATCTTCTCCAAGAGTCCCATGCCTGGAAATTTTCCCGAGAGGGAGCCATTGTTTCAATATCAAGCCCGGTAGTATCTTTAAAGTTTTTTGTATTAGTCTCACTATAGCCGTAACTTATTCCGTGTGAAGTAAACCGTGATCCCGGGACAAACGGAACGACAGCGGGATACCGGATGTAATCAAGATGAAGCCCGGAAAAATCAGGATATTTTTTAATAATTTCTTCCGCGATCGCCGTGAGATATTTTCTTACCCGCGCGTCTCCCGGTTCCAGAAAAAGCTGATTTTCGCGGATATAATATTTGTCAAGTTCATCTTTTACTTTTTCTGGAAGAGAAGTTCTGCCGTATTGATCGATAGTCAATATTCCGGGACCGTATTTTTTTAAAATAGAAGCATCTTGATTCTGTGCCAGACTTAGCAGGTTGATCCAAGCATGTACCCTAATGTCGTTCTTTTTGGCCTTCTTTAACAGATACTTAAGAGTATCTTGCTTAGCTTCTGAAAAGATTCGGTCAAAAGGAGTTTTATCCGTTATCTCTGAATCATAATAAGCCTTGTTTCCTCTATAAATTTGAAGGTAAACGTCATTTATCCCTGAATATGTACAGGTTTCAATAAACCGGTCGGCATTTTCTGTCGAATGGAATACCTCTTCCGGAGAGAAGACTGTTACCCACACTCCGATTCGGGGTGAATACGAAGAGTACGCGGATGAAGATAGAAAAAGGCCAAAGGAAAGAAACAAAACAACAAATAAGATCGAAATTCGATTTTTACGCATATTGTTTAATAGACATGTGATTGTTAGAGCTAAACTTTGCAGGTTAGTCCGCAAGGTTGATTAAGATCACCATAGAACGTTAACACATTTATAATATGCCGCGAACAATATGTCAAGCGTTCCTTTGATTTGATAATGTAACAATTTATGAACAATATCCGGGTTAAAAAAAGTGTTCATAAATTCTTCCCCAAGAATGGAAAGTAAAGTGATTGATTTCGCGCCGCGCTCATGTATAATATGTATGCGATTACCTTTAAACCGTATAAGGGAGAGACGAATGGCGGAAGTTTTTGTGAATGTTAAATTATTAGGAAGAACCGATAACGCTCGGGAAATAATATACGCGGCGTGCCGGCAGTGTTATTCTTCGGATGGAGCGGGCGATATATTTGAAAAAGCGCTCAATTCAAGCGCTCCTGAGAAAATAACCGATTTTATTGAAAAAGTTATCGCCAGCGGACATGAAAGTCCGCTGGAACACGTAAAATTCACGTTCGCTATTGAAGGAGTTTCACGCGCGCTTACGCATCAGCTTGTCAGGCATAGAATAGCGTCATATTCACAGCAGAGTCAGAGATATGTAAAAGCGTCGGAGTTTAATTATATTGTACCGCCGGCATTTAAAGACAATAGCGGTATGAAACAGCGGTTCTTGAGTGTGATGGAAGATATACAAAAAGGATATAATGCTCTTTTGGCGCTTCTTAAAGAAAACGGATGTGAAGGGGAAAAGGCCAACCAAGACGCGCGTTTTGTATTGCCCCAGGCGATGGAAACAAAAATTGTTGTTACAATGAACGCGCGCGAGTTAAAACATTTTTTCGCGCATAGATGCTGTACGCGCGCGCAATGGGAAATAAGGGATTGCGCGAACAAAATGCTCGATATCTGCAGGAAAGATCTCCCGGAAGTGTTTGTTTGCGCCGGAGCCAAATGCGAGAGCCTTAAATATTGCCCGGAAGGCGCAAAATTTACCTGCGGTAAATATCCCGTTCTCACTTTGCCATCCCGGTCTTAAGCCGGGACAGCAATATTATTGAGGTTGTGTTTTTATGTTTTGCGGCATGTCTTGCCATAATTGCTGTCCTCCGGCTTGCCTGTTCCGAAAATATAAGACCTCTGCACGGCTACTTTTTCGTCATTCTGAGTCCGCCGAAGGCGGGCGAAGAATCTCTTTTTAAGCGAGATTCTTCACACTCGGCTTTGCCTCGTTCAGAATGACGGATGGGAAGAAGCGGTGGTTGTGCAGAGGTCTTAATATGTGAATGTATTTCATAAGGGCGCGGTTTCTAATCAAGAAAAACAACCTCGTAGGTTGCTTTGCAACCTACGAGGTTGTTTTTCTTTTAGAGGAGTGAATTTTATTCGCCTTGGTAATTTATTAAGGTTTTTGGATTATATCGCTTGATTTTATCCATGTAGTTCAGAAAGGGGAGACCTATTATTGAAAATATTCCGGCTACGGACGCTTTTTGACTTTCGATCATTTTCGCGACAGCTTCCAGTGTGCCTCCCGTGGCGATCAGGTCGTCCACTATGAGCCAATTTTTACCGGGAGTAAGATCTGATTTATGTATTTCAAGTGTCGCTTCGCCGTATTCAAGGGAATAACTCTGTCCGATAATGTCTCCCGGAAGTTTACCCTTTTTCCGAGCCAACACTAGAGGTAAGGATCTTTTTAACGCGAAAGGGGCTCCGACAATAAATCCGCGGCTTTCAATAGCAACAACCCCGTCTATTCGCGTGTCTTTATAAAGTTCGTTCATTTCATCAAGAACATATTGAAAAGCGCCGTGACACGTAAAAATACTTGTCACGTCATAAAAAAGTATTCCGGGTTTCGGAAAATCTTTCACTTTTCGTATCGCGCTGTCAAGATTCATCTTTTTCTCCTCAAAGTCTTAAAATAACCCCAAAAACCGGTCATGAAGCGATAGAAAAAGACCTCCGAAGACCAGTGATACCATCCCCATAAGTTTTATCAAAATGTTCATTGAGGGACCTGTAGTATCTTTGAACGGGTCGCCCACAGTATCTCCCACGACAGCGGCCGCGTGAACAAGTGTTCCTTTGCCGCCTAAATTGCCTTCTTCGATCCATTTTTTCGCGTTATCCCAAGCGCCGCCTCCGTTGGCCATCATTATGCCGAGAAGGACTCCCGAAACGGTCGCGCCCGCGAGAAATCCGCCGAGTGCTTCAACACCTAAAAGCGTTCCGACAAGAAAAGGACTGACAATTGCTACGACTCCGGGAAGCATCATTTCCTTAAGAGCGCTTTTTGTGGCGATGTCAATACAGGTTTGTGTATCGGGTTTGGCAGTTCCTTCCATAAGACCTTTAATTTCACGAAACTGTCTGCGGATTTCCTGAACGATTTTGTCCGCCGCTCTGCCGACGGATTTAAGTGTCATCGCCGCGAAAGAAAAAGGCACGAGAGCGCCGATGAAAAGACCCGCGACCGGCAGTGGTTTTATGAGGTCAATAGCGGTTAGCCCCGTAACTTTTTGAAACGCCGCGAAAAGCGCGAGCGCTGTAAGCGCGGCCGAACCTATGGCGAACCCTTTGCCGATAGCGGCTGTGGTGTTCCCGAGGGAATCAAGTTTGTCTGTAATTTTTCGTACACTTTTATCCAGTCCCGCCATTTCCGCTATGCCGCCCGCGTTATCCGCTATCGGGCCGTAAGAATCCGTTGACATCACGATTCCGATCGTGCAAAGCATACCGCATGCCGCCAGACCTATACCGTAAAGCCCCGCGAAGTGGTAAGACGCGAGCATCGCGACAGTGATCGTTAGAACCGGCGCGATCGTGCTTTCAAAGCCAACCGCGAGACCCGATACGATCGTTGTTGCCGGACCTGATTTTGATTGATGAGCTATATCTCTTATGGGTTTCGCGGAGGTGAAATATTCGCTTTCCAATCCGATAAGAATGCCTGCCGCCAGTCCCGACAGTATTGCCCAAAACTGGTCGATTCCTCCAAACATTATCTTTGAGGTAAAATACGCTCCGGCAAGAAAAAGGATCGACGCGATAAACGTTGAGTTCCGTAACGCGGTTTGCGCGTTAAGGTTTTTTAAAAGGTTCATCGAAAGCACTCCGAGCATAGAAGCGACAAGTCCGATAGTAATGAGGATTACTGGAAACGACATAGCTTGAAAAGGGTTTACCATAACCGCTCCGATTGCCATAGTCGCGATTACTGAGCCTACGTATGACTCAAAAAGATCCGCGCCCATTCCCGCGGTATCACCTACATTGTCGCCTACATTGTCCGCTATAACACCCGGGTTTCTCGGATCGTCTTCCGGAATACCGGCTTCGATTTTGCCGACAAGGTCAGAACCCATGTCCGCCGCTTTAGTAAAAATACCCCCGCCTACGCGCGCGAAAAGAGCGATGGAACTCGCGCCAAGCGCGAACCCCGTAATTATCGATGTATCTTTCGTGATCATAAACCATACCCCTACACCCAAAACCCCGAGCGCCGCGACAGTAATACCCATTACGGACCCGCCTCTGAACGCGACAATAAGCGCTTCACCGGCACCCCCTGTGCGTGCCGCTTCACAGGTTCTGGAACTTGAACGAGTGGCCGCTTTCATGCCGATAAACCCCGCCAGCATAGAACAAAAAGCGCCGGACGCGTACGCGATCGCGGTGTAAAGAGAGAGAAACGCGGCTATGACGACAAAGATTATTACCACGAAAACAAATATTATCCGATACTCGTTTTTCAAAAAGACCATCGCGCCCTTATGAACTTCATAAGAAATATCGCGCATTTTATCAAGCCCTTCCGGTTTTTTCAAAAGTATGATGAATGTTGCTATCGCGAAAATGAGACCGGCAATTCCGATCAAAGGAACCAAAACCATTTGAGTACTCCTTTTTTTTACTGGACCGCAAATAAAAAATTTACCAAAAATTTATTAACCTCAGACGACATACATCAACCTCCGAAACACCAACCTCGTAGGTTGGTGTTTCGGTATGACAAGAAAAGTGTTAAAAAAATCACGCAGATGTTTTACCTCTACCGCCAAAATTAGATGACACAATAGCATATGTCGAGAAAATTTTCAATAAGAAATCGCGGGTGAAGAATAAACTCTCTTTTCGTAGTGGCGGACTCATGTGCCGCCCGTATCTCTACTGTTTGTCCTTAAGGGTTTCACTGATACATTTCAGAATTTCGTTGGGCCAGATAAATTTCGATAGAACTCTGGCGGCGCCTTCTTTTTTTGCCTGCTCGACGAGGTCGTTTGAAATGAAAGCGGTAAGTAAAAAAACTATAATGTTCGGTTTAAGCATTTTTATGCGTTTAAGCAGTTCTAACCCGTTCATATCAGGCATTTTGAAATCAATGACCGCCATAGAAAAATCAGTTTTTTTAATGATTTCCAACGCTTCAAGCGGATTAATGGAGTAGACGACATCATAATTTGATCCTAACGTCAACACGTCAGACAGGGATTCACACATGTCTTTATCATCGTCCACCAAAAGAATCCGCGCTTTCTTGTTTTTCTCTTTTTGCTTCATTTTTTTGATTTTTTTGCGGTTTTAAGTTCAAGGGCAAAACAAGAACCTTCACTGCTTGTTTTTTTAAGATATAATTTTCCATCGTTAGCTTCGACAATTGATTTTGCTATTGGCAGTCCCAGTCCCGTTCCCGTGATTTTTGAGCTGGAAAACAGATGAAAGATTGTATCTTGAACATTTTCCGGTATTCCCGGTCCCGTATCGGAGACGTGGATATTTACGATAGAGTTCTTGAAAGTACAAAAACTTTCCACAGTAAGCGTTCCGTTAATATCCATAGCTTCAATCGCGTTTAAAATTAAGTTACGAAGTACGCTGTAAAGCTGATGAAAATCCATAAATACAAATAGAAACTCTTCATCTTTAAAAGAAACTTTGATCGCAATGTCCTCAGGTATAGCCATATCTTTGAGAACTTCTTCCACACATTCTTTAATAGAAATAGTCGTTGAAATTTCAGCTTTCACGCGGGAATAGCTTAAGATGCTTTCAAGAATATTGCTGGTAAGTTTTATCTTGTTTTCCAGCATTTGAAGACGTTTTTCGAATAATTTTTTATCTTTCACGCCTTCATTCCGCAGAAGGAACACATGATTACTGATAACGCTTAAAGGTGTCCGTAATTCGTGGGCGATCTGACCGGCTAATTTACCGAGAACGGCAAGTTTATCTCTCGTTGCCATCTTTTGACTTAAAATCTCTATTTGCCGTGTTTTTAATTTTACCCGCACATTGAGAGAAACAACCCATAAAAGGCTCATCATTAAAAGCATTATTCCCGTGATTGTGCCGATCGCGATCGATACCGGTTTCCAAGGTATGAGTTTCGCGGAGATATGGTGATGAGACGTAATCGCCGCTATTTGCCCGGACTTTTTAACGGCATTAGACGCGCCTTGAACTTCTGCTGTATGAAAGACACCAGTTAAGAGGAAAAGTATAAAAAGGGAGTATAAGATTTTTTTTGTATTCACCCAAAACCTCATGTTTTATCACTACCACGCTCTACACTATCTTAGGGACGCGGCATGCCGTGCCCCTAAGATGGGGTGGAGTCTGCAGGTGCGGAGAGTATTTGAAATTCGACTTTATTTCGCGACTTTACAATTATATAATGGGAGTGCCGCTATATGCAAGTTTATTAAGGCACGGTAAAAAAATACGGAACGCGTTTTATAAAGAAGTGTCCATCGTGAGGGAATTGAGGTATAATAAAAGCCGTTTCAGAGAATACTGCCCATTTCTCATTTACGATCAGCGAGGAGGTATTTATGAATATCAAAAATATCGAAAAACTGCCTGTTAGAATTCAAAATGTTGTCGTTTCTTTTCTTGATGAACTTAAGAGCGCTTACGGCGAAGATCTCGTATCAGTTTTCGCGTACGGAAGCGCGGCGCGAGCGGATTATAACGCGAGAACATCGGATATTAACATTGCGGTAGTGTTAAAAGATATTTCGCTCAAAACATTGAAAAAAGCGGTCAAAGGGATCAGAATAGCAGTTAAGCACAAGATTACGGTTCCGCTTTTTCTAACACCGGAATACATAAAAAAGTCTCTCGACACTTTCCCGATCGAATTTATCACAATGAAAGATTCGAGATGTGTGCTTTTGGGAGAAGACAGTCTTAAGGATGTTGAAGTTAAAAAAGAAGACCTGCGCAGGGAATGCGAATATCAGCTTAAGGGCAAACTGATCATGGCGCGGCAGGCTTATCTGGAACAGGTTTTGACGAAAAAAAACTTGGAACTGCTGATAAAAAAAACCTTCAAAAGTTTAATGCCGGTATTTCAAGGCATTTTGAGAATGAACTTCGAGAATCCGCCGTTAGAAAAACAAGAAATACTGACAAAACTCGCGAAAGAATTTAATATCGATATGACCTCTTTTGTGGAAGTACTCAAGGACAAAAAAACTGACGGAAAAATAGGAAATCAAGACGCGGAGAATTTCTTAAATGATTTTCTTATGAAACTTCGGCAGTTAACCGAGATCGTTGACGCGATGTAAAATGCAGTTCACGGAGATCTATAGCGTAAGCTCGGCCAAAATATGGAAAGAACCGGTCTTTTATGAAAAAAGCACTTATAACTTTGAGTCTCCTCGCGGCATGTTTGCTTAGCCCGAATGTTTTTTCGGAAGAAACCGTTCAGTTTCCCCGCCCGGAAGGATTTGTCAACGATTACGCGGGAGTTTTGTCTTATTCGGCAAAAGAAAAAATCAGAAACATCGCCGTCGAGGTGGAAACAAAAACTCAAGCCGAGATCGCGGTTGCCGTTATCAAAACAACATATCCCCTCCAACTTTCCGATTATGCCGTAAAGCTTTTTAAAGAATGGGGCATAGGAAAAAAAGGCAAGGATAACGGTGTGTTAGTTTTAGTCGCGACTGACGACCGTAAAGTCAGAATAGAAACGGGATACGGTCTGGAAGGCGCTCTTACGGATTTAAAAAGCAAACTTATCATTGAAGAACTTGTTATTCCGGCGTTTCGTGAAAATAATTATGACCTGGGCATTTTATCCTGTGTAAACGCCGTCGCGAAAATCATAGGAACCGAATATAACGTAGAAATCAGCGCTTACTCTAAAGCAATGGATGTTCAACCGGGAACTAAAAAATCCCGCGGAGGAAACGGATTATTGACTCTGTTGCTTTTTCTGCTTATATTCGGATTCAGGTTTGGAACGATGTTTTTTCTTATGGGTTCAGGATCCACCTATTGGTCCGGCGGAGGCGGAGGATCTTTTGGCGGCGGGGGAGGATTCGGCGGCGGTTTCGGAGGAGGTATGTCCGGTGGTGGAGGCGCGTCCGGCGGGTGGTAGACAGTAAAAAGGGCACATGCAATGTGCCCCTACGAACAATTAACGTATTCCGTAGGCACACATTGCATATGCCCGCCGTACGAATTGATACATTTGCGCGATGCATAAAATGCATTCCGTAGGGGCACATTGCATGTGCCCGCCGTATGAATTGATATATTGGCGCGATGCATAAAATATATTCCGTAGGGGCACATTGCATGTGCCCGTCGTATGAATTGTTCGTAGGCACACATTGCATGCGCCCGCCGTACGAATTGATATATTTGCGCGATGCATAAAATATATTCCGTAGGGGCACATTGCATGTGCCCGCCGTATGAATTGTTCGTAGGCACACATTGCATGCGCCCGCCGTACGAGTTGAAGTGTTGGCGCGAT
>Ga0114918_10001761_pt1 | contig 19417 bp, 18 predicted proteins | sample LantaG_FD_87015 | JGI IMG/M metagenome (GOLD analysis project Ga0114918, IMG submission 87015) | Deep subsurface microbial communities from Baltic Sea to uncover new lineages of life (NeLLi) - Landsort_02402 metaG | ecosystem: Environmental > Aquatic > Marine > Oceanic > Sediment | place... | reverse complement strand
GCAGCAGCAGCAGCAGCACCAGCAACAGAACCGGCGCCTGCTGCTCGTCATCAAGGCAGACACCCAGGGCGCCATCGAGGCCCTGGAAGAGTCCCTGGTCTCCCTGTCGACGGAGGACGTCCCCGTGCGCGTGTCTGCCTCCGGGGTGGGGCCGGTCACGCTCTCGGATGTGCAGCACGCGGCTGCGGTGGGCGGGAGGGTGCTCGCCTACGGCTCGGCCTCGGCCGCTCGGGGCGGCGGCGCCGCCGTCGAGCGCGAGGCGAGGAGGCTGGGCGTCCCGCTGTCGTGCCACCGGGTCATCTACCACGCGATCGACGCCATCGCCGCTGCCGTCGCCGGGGCGGCCCCTCCCGTGGCGAGGGAGGCCGTGGCTGGCGAGGCGGAGGTGCTGGCGGTCTTTGCGAGCGGCGGCGGCGGTGGAGGAGCTGGAAAATCGGCTCCCGTCGCCGGGTTGAAAGTCGTCGAGGGCGCGATTCTCAAGGCCGAAATGTTCCGCGTTTTGCGAGGAGGGAAGGTGATCCACGACAACTTGAAAGCCCTGACGCTGCGCAGGCACAAGCTCGACGTCGAGCGCGTCGGGGCCGGGACGGAGTGCGGGCTGGTGCTCGAGCGCGGCGGCGGCGGAGGCTACGACCCGAAGCCGGGCGACGTCGTCCAGTGCGTGACGGTCGAGTGGGTGAGCCCCAGCGCCGCAGAGGTGACCGAAGCTGCCGAGGCGAAGAAGCAGGCGCTGGCGAATGAAGGTGCTGGCGGCGGTGGCGGCGCCGGTGGCGGCGGTGGCGGCGCTGGTGGCGGTGGCGGTGGCGGCGGCGGTGGTGCGGCAACGAAGAAGAAAGAAGGGGCGCGGAAGAGGAAAGTAGAACTGTAAATTTTTCTTTTTCATTTTAAAAATTCACTTTCTCTCGTTGAGATCGAGGCATTGAAACGCAAGGCTTCAACTTTTGTGGTCGCGGCGGCTTTTCCTCGTCTTCTCAATCTCTCTCACACCCCTCGCGATGGCAGCCACGACGGCCCCGGCATCCGCTGCGGCCCTCTCGGCCGACTCGGCCAGCCTCATGAAGCGCCTCACGAGCCTCGCCGAAGTCAATCGAGCGCTCGCCGAGGTCGCGAGTCGGGAACGCGCCGTCGACGCCAAGCTGCAGACGCTGCTGAGCGGGCGCGCCGAGCTCGAGGCCGGCCTGGCCGCGATCGAAGACGATACCAAGAACGTGAGGGAAAGAGCGAGCGTTGGAAGAGATGAAACAGGGAGAGATGGGGAGAGAGAGAGGGAGGAAGAGAGCGTCGAAAACAATCTAGAGACTTGATTTCAATCGAGCGATGATGGCCCGACGCTCACCTTCAAAAAAAACCTCTTTAAACCCTTCCCTCAGTCGATCTCCGCCCTCCGCTCCGACGCCGAGCACCTCGCCGAGAGCATCGCCTCCACCGCGGCCCTGTCCGAGCGCGTCTCCCGGAAAGTTCGCCAGCTCGACGCAGCCCAGTCCCGCGTACGAGAGGCGCTCACCCACATCGACGCCGCGGTGGGACGGGCAGAGGCCGTCGAGGGTCTGCGCAAGGCGATGGCCACGGACGACTACGAGGCCGCCGCGGCAGCTATCGCGTCCTTTTCGGACCTCGAGGAGAGGTTTGTCGTGCCTGCTGCTAGTGCTCATGCTCATGCTGCTGCTGCTGCTGCTGCTGGCACGAGCGCGGCGGCGAGGGGCGACGACCGCGCCGTGCGGGAACAGCACGAGGTGAGGACAAGGTTATTTTGTTTCCCTCGTCCCCCGTCGGTTCCCACGCACCTTTTCCCGCTCTTCTTCTCATCTTAGTTCATCTCATCTCTCTCTCTCTCTCCATAAATGATCCCCCCTTCCAGGCCGTCAAAGCAGCGAGGGAAAAGCTCTCCACAATCGTCAAGGCGCGCCTCGAAGCTGCTGCCAACGCAGGCAACCACGAAAATGTGCTCCGTTTCATCCGCCTGCACCAGCCGCTGCGGCTTTTCGACGAAGGAAAAGCCTGGTTTGCTGCTCACCTGCGCAAGCTGGTCGCCAAGAGGGCGCAGGAGTCGTACGATTTGCTGATGGAGAGGACTGGTGAGTGCTTTATTTTGTTTTGAGGTCGCGACACTCCACCTTTTCATTTTGCACTTTCGGCGGCAACTTTGACGGTGCTTTGCGTCATTTCCCTGCGTCATCTTGAGCTCACTGGACGCGTTGCGTCCTGAGCCACCTCTCGACAGCACAGCTGGAGCGCGACGCTGAGCAACAAAGGTCGAAAAAGCAGGAAAGGCTTCGAAAATGGGCTCGATCTGGCGTTTCCGGCCTTTTAGCGCCCTTCCGCGTCGCTCTTACCCATTACTCTGCTTTTACTTGATGCGCTGCGTTCATGGACATCGCTCGAGAGCCGCTTCGGAACATGAAAATGAGCGCGCGGGGTCGAAAAGACCGGAAGACTGCAAAAACACCCCAAAAAACACCGTTTTTTGCGACTTCGCGGCCGTTTTTCGCCTCCTTTTGCTCGCGTTCGCGCTCCTATTCTTGTCGCGTGATGTTCCCTGGTCGCACGGCTACCGTTTCAGCGTGATCACGGGGATAACAGAGGCGATTGACCGAAACATTCCTTTTTTTTCCTTCCTTTGAGATGGAGCGAGAGTTGGAATGAGAGACGCCTCGTCTGCTCCGGTCGTTGCAAACCATTCTCCGGCACCCGCAAATTCGAGCTCCTCTATTCCTCACCAAACCACCACCATCGGTTTTGAAAACCACTCCAAAACCCCCGACAGACGTGCGCGGGGACGATTTCGTCCAAGCCCTGACTGGTTTGTTCCGCGACATTGGCTCGGCGCTCGACGCCAACCGCAACGCGGTCGTCGAGACCTTTGGGCCAACAGCCATGCTCGACGTCGCTACTGCCTTGCAGGCCGAGTGCGACACCTATGGAGCCCGCGTTCTGCGAGCCTACTGTCAGCACCGCAGGCTCGGTGCCCTGATGCAACAGACGAACGCGCTGCAGAGCCCCGAAAAGGGTTTGGGCTCGTCCGCGGCGACGTCGACGACCGCGGCTGCCACAGCCGCTGCTGCAGTCGACCCGCGGCAGGTCGAGGAGTACTTGGACGAGGTCCTCGTGCTTGCGCAGCTGTGCGACGAGTACAACCAGTACGTGCTGGCGGCGATGAGCGAGGCGATGGCGCCCGAAAGCTTGGGCGCGGCGAGGGAAAACAGTTTCCGGAGCGGGGCTTTCAACCAGACGGTCCGCGAGCTGGTGTCGTACTACATCCAGATGGTGGGAGCTGAGCTTGTTGTTCGTTTGCAAGAATGCGGAGGGGAGAAGAGAGGGAGGCGGGAGAGAAGAGAGGGAGGCGGGAAAGAAGAGAGGGAGGCGGGAGAGAAGAGTGGAGGGCGCGGTGGTCGAGAGGGAAAAGAGATTGCTCGTCGTCGGCTCCTGCTTGCCCCCCGCGTCGACCCCCCCTTGCGGACCCTCTTTACATTCCCGACCCCAAAAATTCGAGTCGCAACCGTGGCTCCCCACCCGTCCCAGGGGGCTCTAAAGAGCATGCAGATGCACCCTGGGGCGATCGGAGACCGAGGACGAAGAGTTGGGGGCCGATCCGAGGAGAGTTCGGGTTGCTGCTCCGAGTGAGAGAGACAAGAGACGAGAGCGGCGAGGGCGAGCGCGAGCGAGCGAAGCACTCGAATAGAAAAAGGACAATGCGCCGCAGGCCTCCTTCCCCTGCTGCGTTGCGCTCCTCCCTAGCGCCGCTGCGACGCGGCAACAGCTGAGTACACGATGCGACGCAGTACCTGCGTTCTCACGATGCCCAAAACCCAAATGCCGCACGCACACAGGAGGAGTACTACATGGACCGCAACGTCAAGACCGCTATCGCGATCGACGAGTGGACCCCGGGCGCCCCCATCACGTCCATGGTCGACGACGTGTTCTTCATCGTGCAAAAATGCGGCAGAAGGGCCATCAGCACGGGCAACGTGCAGAGCGGGTGCGCGGTGCTCGGGCAGGTCAACTCCCTTTTGGCCTGCGAGCTGCGGTCTTCTCTCGACGCAAAGTGGAAGGTAGATTTGCGGTAACGCTGCGACGACACAGAGACTCCTTTCGAAGCTTGCGGAGAAATAGAAGCATGCGGAACAAAAAGAACGAGGCTCACCTCTTTCAACTCGCTCCCAAAACGCACTCCAAACACACGCATCAGCCCGCTGCGCTGCAACTCGTTCAGCTCCTGGGCGCGCGACTCGACCACGGCGCGGATGCCGGCGACGCGGAGGCGCAAGGAGCTGTACTCAACTCGATTTCTGCGTGTGAAAAGTGCGTGGTTGTTTTTTGCGGCGTCGTTTTCGGTCACAGCGACGGGCCTTTGCTCCGCACTTTTAGAATAAGGCTGCTCACAAAGGTTCCGTGCGCCGCATCGCTCTTTTCGTATCAAAAAAAACCGCAGGTACACGGGCAAGCTGCGCGAGGACCTCGACACCTTCTCGCGCGAGGTGTTCGTCCTCGCGTCGGACCGCGAGCGCGTCCAGTCGATCCTCCAGGACCTTAACAAAACGGCGCGCGACTTTGCGGGGATCGGAGGCCGCGCCGTCGAGCAGATGAGCACTTTGCTGGTTGGGCGCTCGAGGTGAGCTTTTCGGTTGGCAACGTCGCAGTGCGGCGTTTGTCTGGTTTTCTCGTTGGATATCTCCGCACGGTGCTCACAAGCTATTGATACCAATCTCCGCACCAAAACCGCAGGTCCGCGATGGAGAAACTCGCGAGCTCGTCGTACCAGATTTCAGAGGCGCAGTACGCCGCGATCGAGCTCTCCGCTGACACCTGGGTGCAACAGCTCTTGGTTGCGCTCATCACGAGCTTCCGATTCATGTCGCCGGTGCTCTCTGCGGAGCTGTTTGAGGCGCTGGGCTTGACGGTGCTAGACAAGGTGAGGTTTCGTCATCGTCGCATCTGGTAACAGCAGCGTGTCGTCCCTCCGCGCGCGACGTTGTTGCGTTGCATGTGCATTCTGCGACGCATGCACGAAGAATGCGGAGCAAAACCGCGACGGAAAGCCGAGATGCGGAGCTCTCGAATACCACTGTGCACTTTGAATTCACACCCACATTTCCTACACCGACGACCTCGACCGCCAAAAACAAACAAACCAACTAGGTCACGGAGCGCCTCGAGGCAACGCTCCGCCTCAAGCGCTTCAACCAGCTCGGTGGCTTGCAGCTCGACCGCGATGTGCGCGTGCTCGTTTCGACGCTCGCCGAGGTCGTACCCGGAACCGTTCGTGAACGCTTTGCGCGCTTGAGCGAAATGTCGACCCTGCTCAGCCTCGAAAGGCCCGGCGAAATCTCCGACTACGCCTCCGCCACGGCGACCTGGCGCCTCACCGAAACGCAGATTCGCGAGGTTCTCTCGCAGCGCTTCGATTTCGACCAGCGGGAAATCGCTGCGCTGGCCCTGTAACTCGATACGATAACCTTCTTCCCCCCCTGTTCTTCTTTTTGCACCGACTCACTCATCTTTCTCACTTTTCGCCGTGCCAAATCGCAGCCTTCCGCTCCTTCTTTCGCTGCGATAACTTCAGGTTCGGGCTCAGCGTTACCTGTTCAGTCGATCTGGGCCGGTTGCGGGGCACAAATCGAGGCTCGAATTTTCGGTTCTCGAGAAAGACCTCGCGCTCCTTGGCCCGAGCGAGTGCCTGTTTGCCTCGGGACACTGCGGCAATTCGGTCCCGCTCCCTCCTCTTTTTCCCCGCCCTCCACCTTTTCTCTAGCCAGCCTAATCCCGCCAGCATCCGTAGCTCGTCGAGCTTGTTCGAACGAGCCTGAAATAAAGCGGAACGGAGGCCCTCGAAGAAACGCGTCGCCAAAACCTCTGCCTGCGACCGGGTCGAACGTGCCTCCAGGCGGCACGAGGAAGAGCGCGTGCGAATAGCGCTATTCGCACGAGGAAGAGCGCTATTCGCCGATTACGGCGCAAAGAAGCTCCCCTTCGCGTGATTTTGCTTTTGGAAGATAAAGTAAGCACGAACAACACGATTCCACGGAAAACAGAGATAAGAAACCAAGCAACGCCCCCCTAAACGGCGCTCTAAGCCGCGAAAACGTGTTTTTTGGGCATCTTTTTCATTCGTTCGCCCCTTTTGACCTTTCTCACCCTCTCCCGCTCCCTCTTTACCCGCGATCTTCACCACAGATCATTCGCAAAGTATCAAAGAACGCTCATCTACAAAAATCGAGAGAAGAAATGGAGCGAAACGTCTCCATAAACACCAAAGAACACGTTTTCGAGCCATTTTCACCCTCTTTCCCCCTTTTTCCTCCCCTTCCGCTCACTCATTCCGCTTCATTTCTTCGCCGCAGCGGCCTTCTCGATCGCCTGGATGCACTCGACCAAGTTTCCACCGCGCCCCATCACCGCCTGCAGCGCCTCGTACTCTTCCGCGTAATTTTTCAAGAGCCTTCCGGCCGTGTAGGCAGCCCACCTCGTGGCGTTCTGCTGCTGCTGGTTCGTTAGCGGCGCCGTCCTGTTGGACCCCGCGGGTCCCGCCGTGCGGTTGAGAACTTTCTGCAAGTCCATCAGGTCCGCCGTCTGGCCCTCGACGGTCTCGAACTTTGTCGCTTCGCCGACGACGCCAGCCATCACGCTGACGGCGTACACATTGACCTGGTCCTCCTCGAGGAACTTCTCGATGAGCCTGCGCTCCAGATCGGCCTCCGCGACGTCGACGTGCGCCGCGCCGATGTCCAGAGAGTATCCCGTGACGGGAAGGCCCAGGAGGTACGCGACCAGGAAGTGCGCGGCCTCGTGCCTGCGGACGCGCTCGCGGTAGTCGGGGAACACGCGGGAGAACTTGTCCGTGAAGAACGAAAGCAGCCCGGGGGCAGTGGACCCGATCGCCAGCACCACGATCGGGATCCCTCCGATCAGGTAGGCGCCAAAGCCACCCCAGTCGCCGGGGAGCTGCCCCACCAGCACCGCAGCGACCGAAGAGACGCCGACGACCGTGACGAGGAAGGCCAAGTCGTTGCGGACCCCAGGGATCGCAATCTGCTCGGGCGCCTTGATCCCCATCATCCGCAGGTCGCCGAGGCCGATGGTCCTCCTCGTCAGCAGAGACGCGTCCTTCCTCGCGGCGCCCCAGGTCGGAAGGGCACCGGCAGCGCCCAGAGCGCGGACGGCGCCGGCGACCTCCTTGGAAAACTCAAACTTCTCGGAGATAGGGGCCCTACGCAGGGCGTCTGCCGTGGCGTCGAGCGTGGCGAAGAGAGGCGCAGGGTCGGTCCAGATGGTGGCGGCGGCGGCGGCGAGGGCTTCGTCGGACGAGGCCGAGGCGGCCACGTGGGAGGAGGCGCGGCGGCGAGCGAGAGAGACGAGCGTCTTGTTCGTTCGAGAGGCGTTGCCGACGATGCTGACGGCGATCGGTCGCCCCCTCGTCGGCGAATTCACGGGCTTCCTGGCGGCCGTCGCGCGCGCGGAAGTGGCGAAGCGAAGAGACTGCATGGTTCTCTCGATCTGCCGGATCAAGTTCGGGACTCGGCCGGTGGTTGACCGAGGAGAGAGGGGGGAGGCGAAGGGTTGAGATCCTGTTCGATCTCGCTCTCTTGCTTTCTTTTCGTCCGTCGTCGTTGTGGACGAGAGGCCGAACATAATTTTTCCCCCTTTGCCCTCGAAGGGACAAACAGAGGCACGACTGTTTCTTCAAAAAAAACAAAAGAACGGCTTCGTTCTCCCTCTTCTGCTCCTTGCTCTCCCCTCAGTTCGAGTCCCCAGGGACATCTCTCTCCGTGATGAAGTCCCGCCGGGGGCTCACTCCCGAGGAGGTGCATTGCAGTTTGGTTTAGAGAACGAAGAAAACCCCCGACTAGTTTTTTCGATTGCTCCTCTTCTTTCGCTCATGCCCTCTTTCTTTTCTCTCTCTGTCTCTCTTCAACGCAAACAAACAAACAAACAGGCCAAGCACGCCGCGATCGCGGAAATTGTGCAAGAGCTCACAGCGCTGCTCGAGGCCGGGAAGGACGTGAACCTGAACGCGCTGAAGCAAGAGGTGATTGAGAGTCTCTTTTTTTCCTTTCCAATCAAAACGTCGACGGCCAGCAGGCGGGGGGAAAAACGCAACCTCAAAACCTCAACCCAACCTAAAAAAAAAATCAAATCCCTCAGGCCGCGTCCCGCTACTCCCTCTCCAAGGCTCCAAAGCTCGTCGACATCATCGCCGGTGTCCCCGAAGAGGCCCGCGCTGCCCTGCTCCCCCGCCTCCGCGCCAAGCCCATCCGCACGGCCTCGGGCATCGCCGTCGTCGCCGTGATGTCCAAGCCGCACCGCTGCCCGCACATAGCCACCACGGGCGCCATCTGCGTCTACTGTCCGGGGGGACCCGACTCGGACTTTGAGTACTCGACGCAGTCGTACACGGGCTACGAGCCCACGAGCATGCGCGCGATCAGGGCGAGGTACGACCCGTACATCCAGGCGAGGGCCAGGCTCGACCAGCTCCGCCGCCTGGGCCACAGCGCAGACAAGGTCGAATTTGTCCTGATGGGCGGCACCTTCATGTCTCTTCCGGCGGACTACCGGGACTACTTCATTCGCGGCCTGCACGACGCGCTGTCCGGGAACTCGAGCGCCTCGCACGTCGAGGCCGTGAGGTACGGGGAGCGCTCCCGCACCAAGTGCGTCGGCCTGACGATCGAGACGCGGCCCGACCACTGCCAGAGCCACCACCTCGCGCAGATGCTCTCGTACGGCTGCACCCGCCTTGAGATCGGGCTCCAGTCCACCTACGAGGACGTGGCCCGGGACACCAACCGCGGGCACACGGTCGAGGCCGTGGGCAGGTGCTTCAGGCTCGCGAAAGACGCCGGCTTCAAGGTCGTCGCGCACATGATGCCCGACCTGCCCAACGTCGGCTGGGAGCGGGACCTGGAGTCGTTCCGCGAGTTCTTCGAGAATCCGGCGTTCAGGTCGGACGGGCTTAAGGTCTACCCGACGCTGGTGATCCGCGGCACGGGGCTCTACGAGCTCTGGAAGCGCGGGGTGTACCAGAACTACCACCCGGCGACGCTCGTCGACCTCGTCGCGCGGGTGCTCTCGCTGCTGCCGCCCTGGGTGCGGGCCTACCGGATCCAGCGGGACATCCCGATGCCGCTGGTAAGCTCCGGGGTCGAGAAGGGCAACCTCCGAGAACTCGCCCTGGCGCGCATGGGGCAGCTGGGGCTGAGGTGCCGCGACGTGCGCACGCGGGAGGCCGGGATCCAGGACATCCACTCGGCCGTCGTCCCCGAAAACGTCGAGCTGGTCCGGAGGGACTACGCGGCCAACGGCGGGTGGGAGACCTTTTTGGCCTACGAGGACCCGAGGCAGGACATCTTGGTGGCTCTCCTGAGGCTGAGGAAGGTGAGCGGGAGGCCGGAGACGAGGCAGCCGCAGTTGAGGAGGAAGAGGGAAGGGGGTGGTGGTGGTGGTGGAGGGGGTGCGGCTTCGACAGCCGCGACGGCCGCGACGGCCGCGATGGCCGCGACGGCCGCGACTCCTCCTCCTTCTTCTTCCCCTCTACTCCCGCTTCCGACCAACCGCGCCTCGATCGTCCGCGAGCTCCACGTCTACGGCACGGCCGTCGCCGTCCACGCCAGGGACTCGTCCAAGCACCAGCACCAGGGCTACGGCGCGCTGCTGATGGAGGAGGCCGAGCGGATAGCCAGGGTCGAGCACCGGTCGAGGAAGCTGAGCGTGATCAGCGGGGTGGGCACGCGAGGGTACTACAGGAAGCTGGGTTTTGAGCTCGACGGTCCCTACATGAGCAAGGCGATTTGAGGAGGCGGGGCGGGGCGGGGCGGTGGGGTGGGGGGGGGAGAGGTGGGAAGGCCGCTGGCGGAGGGCGCTGCTTTCTTGTAAAATCAAGTTTTGAGGAGTGTAGAAAAAAAGGATAGTTTTTGCTGGTTTTCTGGCTTGTTTCTCGGCCGATGGCGCCCTCGTTGCCGCCGCCGCCGTCGAAATTCAAACGCGCATCGACCGAGGGTCAAAACGGAGTGCCTGACCCCCTTTTCGCCGCTTTTTTTCGCGCTCCCGGGGGTCTCCTGGTCCTTTTTGCGTGAAAATAGTAGATGTTGGAGAAGGAAGCCAGACAGAAGAAGGCAAAAGCCTCGACGACAATTACAAATTCTCCCGCGCGTCACTCTCTTCTTTCGACGCCTTCCGTCCATCCGCGCCCCTCCTCCCGAGCGACTCCCGCGCTCTCCTGACTCCCTCCCGCGCCCAACGGGTCACGCAGCGCCGTTTCTTCCCCCGGACGCTGTGTCGCTGAATACGGCTCGAAAAAAGAACGGACGGAACCGAGGGATTCGCGCAAGAGTTTCGCTCGTCGTCGTTGGCTCTTCAAGCCAAAAGCGAAACCGAAAAGGCTGAAACCCCGCGCCCCCGCGCCAAGCTTTTCAGGCTCGCTTCCCTCCTTCTGCGCGCTCCAGAGCACGCTAGAAACCGGTTCCTATCTCGACGATCTGTCGAGTCGTTAAGAAAAGAAGCGGAAACGGCTCGGACAGCAGCCGGCTTTCGGAAAGGTCGAGATCCCAATTCCTTGGACGCTCCGAAAAACTCGAAACTTCAACCTCGACCTGTCGGCCTTTTTTCCCTCCGCCGCCTCGCCTCCTCCTCTGCCGCCTCCGCCTCCGCCTCCGCCTCTGCCTCCCGGCGAGAAAGATGCGTTTTTCAGCCAACTTTTCCCCTCCGCGCCGCGCCGCTCCCAGAGCTGCCGCGCCGCTGCTCCCCCGAGGAACAACGACGGCCACCGGCCTCGCCTCCCTCGTCTACGCTGTCGCCGGAGCTGCCTCTGGCGTCGCCTCGGGCCTCGCCAGCCAGGTCGCGGCGCCGCTCGCGAGCCGCTGCCTCGCCGCGCCGGCAGCGGCCCGCGAGCGGCTCCGCGCCGCGCCCTCGGACCTCCTGGCCAGCACCCGCGACCTCGCCCGCCGCCTCGAGCCCCTCGTCGACGAGACCGTGGAGCGCCTCGCCGTGTGCGTCGATTACTTTTTCTGGCTTCCTGGAGCCACCACCAGCTACCACCAGCAGATGCTGGCGGCGGAGTACGCTGCCTTCGACTTCATGGTGCAGCAGGAGCAGCGAGCCGCCGGGCGCGCGCCGTCGTCGTCCTCTTTCGTCGCCCCTCAGTGGCCGCGGCGCCACGAGCCGACGCTCTTCCGGACCATGGCCCTCTCGGCCGTCTCCTCCAGACACCGGGCCGCGGTTGCTACCTTTGAGGCTGATGAGGCCGCTGTCGACGCTGCGTCCTCTCCTCGCTCGTTGATGATTAGCACGCTCCCGGCGGAAGAGGGAGCACAAGAGGAGGCGACCACCGCCAACAACAACGACGATGTCAACAACTACGACCCCTATGAGCTCCCTGCCGGAGGCGCCGAGGCCCTCGCGAGCAACATCGCGGAAGAGGTCGAGAAGGCAGCTGCTGAGGCTGCTTTAGCTGCTGCTGCCGCCGCGGAGGCCAAGGCCGCCGCCGAGAGAGCGGCGGCGAGGAACGGGAACAGCATGGAGCTCGCCGCCGAGGCGTTTCTCGACAGGGCCGTTCCCGTCTGCCTTGCTCGCGTCGCCGCGGGGCTGCTTCCGCTGCCGGAGAAGAAAGAGCTGGAGCTGGAGGAGGAGGAGCTGGAGGAGGAGGAGCTGGAGGAGGAGCAGCAGCAAGTCGCGCAGTCTGAGCAACCCCAACCTCAGCCTCGGCGCACCGTCGCGGTTCGCCAAATCGGCGGCACGGTCGCCGAGACGCCCTGGATCGAGGTCCTTGAGTTTGACGACTGGAACGAAGTGGTCGAGAGAGAAGAGCAGCAGCAAGTCGCGCAGCCTGAGCAACCCCAACCTCAGCCTCGGCGCACCGTCGCGGTTCGCCAAATCGGCGGCACGGTCGCCGAGACGCCCTGGATCGAGGTCTTTGAATTCGACGACTGGAACGAAGTGGTCGAGAGAGAGGAGCAGCAGGGACTTTACGACTCTGATGACGAGGCCGAAGCGATGGAGGTGGAGGTCGACGATGACGAAGACAAAGAGCCCAACACGCTCCCCTCTTCTTCTTCTTCCTCTTCTCCTCCTCCTCCTCCTCCCTCGGCGCCCATCTCCGTCTTCGACCCCTCCCGCATGCCCGCCTCCGCCGAAGTCCTTTCCGTCATCGTGGGCAGGCCCAAGCAGAGGAAGAGCAACACCGTCGCGTTCTACTCCAACGTCGTCGGGGACGTGCTCTCGAAGATCAACGGCGGAGGAGGAGGCAGCGGCGAGGACTCTTCGACGCGCTCTGTGCTCTCGTCGAGGTCGGGCTCCGACGCGGCGTCGCTCTCCTCGGCGTCGTCGACGGAGGAGCTGTCTTCAGCCGCTTCCTCCTCGAACGACGCCTCCACGGCCCTCTCCCGCCCGCCGCTGCCCCCGGCGCACGCCCAGGCCATGGCGTCCCTGCGAGCCTCCGTCTCCATCGGGAGGCTCGACCCGGCCGACGAAAACTACTCCGTCGAGGCCATCGCCGCCGGACGCCACGCCGACAGCGGCCGCCTCCATCTGAAGAGGACGCAGCAGCAGCTCAAGGAGCAGCGCCTCGCCGCGGGCTCCGAGATCTCGCAGCAGGAGGTGCAGCAGTGGCAGCTCGAGGATCGCCAGCGGGTGGAGAGGGAGCTTGCCCTGATCGAGCGGGACAGCCGCGAGAGCGAGGCCAAGCGCTGGGCGGCGGACTTTGAGCGCCGCGGGCGCGAGGTCTTCGACGAGACTGTCGAAAAGCTCCAGCTCGATCACGCTCGGAAGCGCGCCGAGGCCCAAAAGTACTTCTTCGACGACAACCCCTTTGACGCCCTCAACCTCGGCATCTTGCTGTTCGAGGGCCAGGACTCTGTCTGCGCCGACTTTTTCAAGCGCATCGACGAGGAGGAGCGGGAGGAAACGGAGGAGTCGAGAAGAGTCGCCGCGGCCTCCTCCTACCGCTTGCTCGTGCTCGAGGAGGAGAGGGGCGACTTTTACCGCAACTTGCCCGACGCCGAGAAGTACATCTTGAGCAAGAAGGAGCACGAAAAGCGCAAGTAGGAGGAGGTGGAGGATTCTATAAAAAGGGGAGAGAGGGAAGGGAGGAATACGGAGACAAAATCGAACACAACACGTTTTTGGGGGTTTTTTCTTTTCTTTTTCTTTGGGGCGAGAGAGAGACTCCATCATCATCATCATCATCATCATCACCATCATCATCATCGTCATCATCATCATCATCATCATCATCATCATAAATATCTGCCCCCCCTATTCGGAGCACCAACAACATACACCATTCTTCCCATTATTCGTCTTCTTCTTCTTCTTCGAGCTCCTGTTTTAGATGCTGGAGCTCGAAGAAGAGTGGATGCGCATTAACATTCTTGGTATCAAGAGCGGCGGCGGCGGCTTTTTTTCAAAACTGTCAGGCGCCGCCCTCTTGCAGAGAGGGAAACCAATACTATTCGCCTTCTCCCTGATGACGACGCGATGCGCTCGTTAACGTTTCTTCTTCCTCCTCCTTTTCACGGGAGTTATTGAGGATAGAAAGATAGAAAACCGGGACCGAGCGCAGCACGTCGTCATCGGAAAGAGCGACAAAGAGCAAAAAGCAACGCAAGTGTCGGGGTGCTCGGCGGTCAAAAAGACCACCTTGAAACTTTACCTTTCTACCTTTCACACTTTTTAGCGTTTAAGAAGCGGGACTAAATCCTTCAAGTAGTCAGGTCCATGCGCGAAACACTTCGACGTTTTTTACTTTTTTGTCTTTTTCACACTCAAGCGTTTGTAACTTACAAGTTTTCACCTCGAAAAAAAAAAAAAAAAACTTTGGCTTGATTTCATTTCGCTCCTCCCCTCCACCACAAAAGCCATCAACTTGGCATCGCGATTTCTCTTTCGGCGCTCCCTCTTCCTATTCTCGCAGTCAAACCCACGCTCCCCCAATTGCGTGATGCTCAACGGGAAGACAACGGCAGCCACGTCGACTCGCTCGCCGCTGCTCCAACAGAGGCCGCGAGCGACAGCGGCGAGCTCTCTGCAATCCGGCGTCGCGAGCTCCTCGAGCAATCGACGGAGCATCAGCGTCGTGGCTCGTCGACTCGCGCCGTCGACCTCGACCTCCTCGGCCACCAAAACGATGGCGTTCAACCTCCCCTCCCTGCCTGCGCTCTTCGGCGGAGGCGGCAACGCCGCGGCAGCAGCAAAGCGCGAGTCCCTCAAGCAGGAGCTCTTCGCCGCCGTCGCGCCCCTCGAAAGGGGCGCCGCCGCGACCGAGCAGGATAAGCAGGACGTCGCCGCCAAATTTGCGGCGCTCGAAAGGCTCAACCCAAACCCCTCCTCGCTGGCGTCGCCGCTGCTCAACGGTCGGTGGAGGCTCCTGTACACGACGAGCGCCTCGATCCTGGGCACGTCCCGGCCCGCGGCCTTCCGCCCGCGCGGGCCCATCTACCAGCTGCTCGACGGGCCCAATCTGAGGGCCAAGAACCGCGAGACTTTCCCGTTTTACAACGCCGTCGAGGCCGAGCTCGTCCCGGAGACCAAGTCGCGCGTCGCGGTGCAGTTCAAGCGGTTCTTCATCTTCGGGCTGATCCTCGTGACGGCGCCGGAGACGGCAAGGGGCAAGCTGGACGTGACGTACCTCGACGAGACGCTCAGGCTCTCGCGAGGGGACAAGGGCAACATTTTCATTTTGACGATGGACGATCCGAGCGACCGGCCGTAGAGAGAGTTTTTGTTTTTAGTATGTAAGTTTCCGAAGCGTACTTTTTTGCGTTGAGCAACATACGTGCGTTTTCTTTCCGGCTCTTCTCCGTGAGGCAAGAGAGAGAAAAGAGAAAGAGGGAAAAGAGGGGGCGAGAGAGAGAGAAAGAAAGCATGATGAAAAGACCCGGGTTTTCATTTCTTTTTTTCCTTCCTCGTATTCCTTCTTCGTTTCATTTCCGAAAAAAGGCTCTTTTGACCGGCGATTCTTGATGATGTTACACACTTTGCGAAACTCTCTCTCTCTCTCTCTCTCTCTCTCTCTCTCTAATATCGGTACTTGGTCGAGTAGTCCTTGGGGCTCACGACCAGGCCCCTCCCCTTGGACGCGCCCCTGTAGACCACTTCGAGGATGTCGATCAGCTCTTGGCCGCTCATCGTCCACGTGACCTTGTTGTTGTCCCCGGTCCCCAGGTCGACCTGGATGTGCCTATTGCGGTAGAAGAACAGCAGGTGCAGCGGGTGGTTGTAGAGCTCGTACATGTCGTTGAAGTCCGGCACCTGCGCCAGGTCGACGAGGTAGATGACGGCAAAGGCCTTGACGGCGTCGGCGATCTTGGAGAGGGCCTCGTCCATGACCATGCAGGTCGGGTCGGCGTCGGAGCCGAAGCGGATGGCGACGACGCGGTCTTCCTCCTGGTGTTTTTTTTCCGGTTGGTTTCGGGGGGGGGTTGGGTTTGGGGGCGGGGGAGCGGTGAGAAAGAAGAAGGAGAGAGACGGGTTTCGAGGTCGAGGTCGAAGAAAAAGTCGGCCGTCGTCGTCGTCGATCCAGAAACACGCACCGTCATTATCGCCTGGTCCACGGCGTAGCCGTTGTTGAGATGGGGAAGCAGGTAGGACATCAGAGGTGCCCCGCAACGACGCGAGGTTCTGAAGGTCGAGGCGAGCGCTTGGAGTGGTGGAAACGGCCGCGAGACGAGGTGTTGGATCCGAATGCCGAAGAAAGAAGAGCAGAAGAAGAGGAGAGAACGAAACGGAAATCTGACGAAGGAAAAAAAACTCTCACTTTTGCTGTCTCCTCTTTGACGATCAATCACTCGTCCCTTTCTCGTGTCGAACCCGCCAAATATCCTCACGATGCAGAACGCAATGTCGCGCGTCGGCAGGGCCCTTGCTGCCGCAGTCGCTGGCGGAAGCGGGGCGACAGCAGTCGAATGCCGCGCCCGCAACGCTTCCCCGGCGACGACACCATCGTTCCTCGCGTCGGACGACTTTGAAGTCATCGACCGCGCGTCTTCGTCCTCCTCCTCGTCGTCCGCCTCTTCTCCAGCACCCCCCGCGCCGTCTCTGGCCGACCAAGTCCCCGCCGACGAGCTCAGCCGGTCCATCGATCTCGTCATGAAAAGCCTTCCTGCGATGGATCAGTCCGCGTCTCCTCTCGTCCTCTCCGGCTCCGCTTCCCCGGCCTCCTCCGACGGCGGCACCGCCGCGCACATGCGCGACGCGGAGGAGTCCCTCGCCGTCGCCGAGGAGCTGCAGCAGCAGCAGCAGCAGCAGCAGCAACTCCAGACGCTGCTGCACTCGCAGGAGCAGTACCTCGCTTTCCGCGCCACGCTCGTGCACCTGCTCTCCGACCGCCGCGTCCGCGCCGAGCTCGAGCGCGCGCTCTTGCGCAGCCCCGAGTTCGCGCAGGTGCTGCAGCAGCTCGACCAGCAGCAGGAGGCGGCCCGCGAAGGAGGGGGAGGGGGAGGAGGGGAAGAGGACTTGAGCGCGCTGGCTGACCTTTACCCTCTCGCGGCGCGCGCGGCGCTCGCTTCTGCTGCGCCTCGCGAAGGAGGAGCAGGAGGAGGACGAGGAGGAGGAGGAGGTCCTCCGCCGTTCTCAGGGGAGAACGACGCCGGCGGCGGCGGCGCCGGCGGAAACCACCCTCTCGCCGCGGCCGTCGCCGAGGCCCTCTCAGCCTTCTCCTCCTCGGCCAAGGAGCTCCTCGCCGGGGCCGGGGCCTCCGCGCTGGGCGCGGCGCTCGAGGCCGGGGTTTGCGTCCTCGGCTGGACGCGCCTCCTCGCGCAGGTCGCTCGCGGGGAGGAGACGGGCCCCTGGACGACGAGAGCAGAGGGAGGAGGGGGGGGGAGGCGGAGGAGGGTTTTGCGCCCGAGCCCGCTCGTTCCGTGCTGGAGGAGCTCGCTCTCGCCCCCGCCGCTCCCTCGGCTCTGTCCGCCCCTCGAATCTCGACGAATGGGTGAAGCTGGTGTCGGTGGTGGCCATGGTGGTCGTGGCGGTGATCTTTTTGGGGCGCCGCGGGAGGTTTGCGGCGCGCGGCGGCGGGGGTGCTTGAAAGAGAGAGAGAAAGAGTTGGGTTTTTTCTTTTCGGGAAAAAAATTAGAAACGCTTGCTTGCTTCGCTTTTTGCCTGATTCTGTTTTGCTTTGTACGATGTAAAAATGTAATTATAAACTTTTTGTGCGCTTATGATCGAAGAAGAAAAAGAAAGGCGCGGGGCGAAATGAGAGTGGGGAAACTTATTCTTTCTTTTTTCTTTCCTTTCCTCCCTCTTTTTTTTTCCTTTTTCCTTCCTACAGCCAAAGAAGCAAGTTGACCTCCCCTTCTCGCTCCTGCAAATTCAGATAGGGAAACGCCATCGCCCGTTCTCCTTCTCTTGAAGACTAAAACAAAACATTGCCCCTCGTCTAACACGGGAGAAAGCGAACGCGTGCGCGGGAAAAAAAATAAAAAAGACAAAAAAAAAACAAACTCTTTTCTCTCGCTCGGCCGACAAAAGAAGTGTCTCTCTAACTCACTCTCTTCCCTCTCTCTCTCCCTCCCTCCTCCCCGCCTCCCCGACTACTACTCCGCCGAGGAGGCCCCGATCCCCTCCCTGTCGTACCACGCGTCCAGCGTCTTCGCCGTGATCCTCCTGAGCAGCTCCCGCGGGAAGATCCGCAGCAGCTCCCAGGCCAGGTCGAGCGACGCGAAGATCGACCGCGCCTCGTACGCGCCCTGGTTGACAAAGCGACTCTCGAACGCCTCGAGGAACTCGAGGTAGAGCAGGTCCTCGCCCGACAGGGCCTCCTCGCCGACTACGGCCTTCATCGCGACGACGTCCTTGCCAATCGCGTAGCAGGCGTAGAGCTGGTTGGAGACCTCGGAGTGGTCGGCGCGCGTCATCCCCTCCCCGATCGCCGACTTCATCAGGCGCGAGAGCGAGGGGAGGACGTTGATCGGGGGGTACACCTGGCGGTTGTGGAGCTGGCGGTCGACGTAGACCTGGCCCTCGGTGATGTAACCTTGATTTGATTTCGAGGGAGAGAGAGAAAAAAGGAGAAAATGAGTTGGACTTTTTTTTTGTCTCCTTCGCTTTTTCGGGTCTCGGGCAGAGGAGAGAAAAAACAAATCTCAAAGTCGAAAAATCTCAAACAAAACAAAAACGTTCTCTCACCTGTCAGGTCCGGGATCGGGTGCGTGATGTCGTCGTTGGGCATCGTCAGGATCGGGAGCTGCGTGATCGAGCCGGCGCGGCCCTCGATGCGCCCTGCGCGCTCGTAGATGGTCGCGAGGTCGGTGTACCTGTTTTGTAAAGTTTTGATTATTTTTTTTTGGGGGGGGGGAGGTCAGCAGGGGAAAAAAGGGGGGAAAAAGAAGAAAAAACTCAACACCCGAAAACTTCAAAAGCTAAAAAACTATCTCTCCCTCTCTCTCCCTCTTCCAAAAACGCACATGTATCCGGGGTACCCCCTCCTCCCGGGCACCTCCTCCCTCGCCGCAGACACCTCCCGCAGCGCGTCGGCGTAGGAACTCATGTCCGTCAGGATGACCAAAACGTGCTTCCCGCACTCGTAAGCCAAATACTCGGCCGTCGTCAGCGCGATCTGCGGCGTGATGATGCGCTCGATCGTGGGGTCGTTGGCCAAGTTTAAGAACAGCACGGTCTTGTCCATCGAGCCGTTCTCCTCAAAATCCTGCTTGAAGAAGTGGGCGGTCTCCATGTTGACGCCCATGGCGGCGAAGACGATCGCAAACTCCTCCTCCTCGTCGCCCTCTTTGCTGGTCGAGGCGGCGTCGCCGAGGAGGTCCGGTGCTTCCCCGCCCGCCTTCCTCCCGCCCTTCTTCTTCACCAGCCCCGCCTGCCGGCAGATCTGCGCCGCGATGTCGTTGTGCGGCAGGCCCGCGGCGGAGAACAGCGGGATCTTCTGCCCCCGAGCGATGGAGTTCATCGTGTCGATCGTGGAGATGCCAGTCTGGATCATTTCTTCGGGGTACGTCCTCTCCGAAGGGTTGATCGAGGCGCCGTTGATGTCGAGAAATTTCTCGGCGAGGACGGGCGGGCTGCCGTCGATGGGGGCTCCGGACCCGTTGAAGACGCGGCCCAGCATGTCCCGCGAGACGGGCGTGCGAAGCACCTCTCCCGAGAACTCGAGCGAGGTCGCCTTGGAGTCGATGCCCGAGGTGCCCTCAAAGACCTGGACGACGGCCTTGGAGCCGTCGACCTCGAGGACCTGCCCTCGGCGGTGGGAGCCGTCGCCGAGGCGCACGTTGACGATCTCGGCGTACATGGGTTTCTGTTGGCGGTGGTTTTTTTTTTTTTGGGGGGGGGGGGGGGGGGGAAAAGGGGGGGGGGCGGGGTTGGGGAGGGGAAAAAAAACAGGCGGGGGCGGGTTTTTTCCTGTTCTCCCCTTTTTCGGCGGCCCCCCCCCCCCCCCCACCCACACATCCCCCCTTTCCCCTCCCTCTCTTCCCTT
>Ga0114918_10001760_pt1 | contig 19424 bp, 12 predicted proteins | sample LantaG_FD_87015 | JGI IMG/M metagenome (GOLD analysis project Ga0114918, IMG submission 87015) | Deep subsurface microbial communities from Baltic Sea to uncover new lineages of life (NeLLi) - Landsort_02402 metaG | ecosystem: Environmental > Aquatic > Marine > Oceanic > Sediment | place... | reverse complement strand
GTTCTTGCCGCGCAGCAGCTTGTGCTCGGCCTCGAAAAGTTCGTACTGAAAGTTCGTTACCTCGAAGCAGCCCATATAGAATGGTTTGCTGATTTTCACGGTGTGAACAGGCTTTTCGTCGAAATCGCCGTCTGCCAGCAGGTCAAAATACCCGCCGCCATATCCGCTCTCCAATGACGGCAGTACCTCCGATGGTAAGGGCGTCTTTAGTTGTCCCATCTCAAAAATACCCGGCTCAATGCGTACAAACTTCATACCAATGGAATTGCTATAGTTTTTTTTGCTTTTATTGCCTGCGAAAACCAACGAGATACAGGCGAATACCAAGATACTCGCGACCACAAATCGTTTCTTCATTTTGACACTCCCTAATAAGCTATATAACCCTAAATTTCCTAGTGCTCTGTCAAGCCTCGATTGATGGGTAGAGTTTTTTTAGTTTAATTCGTGCATCCTCAGTGGTGAATTGCCAATCTACTTTTGCTGAGGCGGCATTACGAACTGCTTGCCAAGCAGCGACTTCATTCTTCAATTGCTCCATATTCCCAATTCTGCGAGACAAACATTGTCGGGATAGAATACCAAGTTCAATTTCGGCCATGTCCAGCCAACTACCATGCTTCGGTGTATGGTGAATCTCAAGTTTATCTGCAATACGTTTCGCCTCAGCAGGCTCAAAGGCTTCATACAATGAAGACTTATTATGTGTGTTGAGATTATCCATGACCAAGACTATCTGTTCGGCATCAGGATATATCTGGTCAACCATTTCACGAACACAATAAGCCCAATCTATTTTTGTTCTTCTCTCGGTAACTTTCACGTGTCGTTTGCCAATCAACGGCTCGAATATCATAAACAAATTCACTACACCGTTACGTTTGTATTCATAATCATAGCGAGTCGGTTGGCCAGGAGAGGCTGACACAGGAGTTCGTGTTTCACCTATCAATTGTTTACTCGTTTCGTCTAAACATACCATTGGACGTTTTGGGTTATATGGCCGTTTATATACGTCCAGCACATCTTCCATCTTACACACAAACTCAGCATTTGCCTTAGGAGGTATGCACCACTGTTTGCTTAGCCAAGGCTTAAGTTCGTTTTTTTTAACACGCTACGCACATTCTCATGCGAAACTTGGTCAATATACTCTAATGCCACCAACCTTTCTGCCAAAAGACGCAATGTCCATCGTGAGTACCCCTCCGGGGTTTTGCTTCAGGCCACCGCAATCAAATGTGCTTCAGCATCTCCATCAAGTTTACGCTGGTAGTTTCGCTGACTCCTACGTTTTCCCAATGCCACCTCAAAACCTTCCTCTGCAAATCGTTTACGTAGCCGTTCAACAGTTGCCCTTCCGACCTCTAATGCTTCGCTGATTTTCACATCGCTCCAATTCGGGGCTCCGAAACTACTGTCAGCTTTCAGCAATATCCGTGCACGAGTCAGCTTGCGTGCTGCACCTTTTCCAGAAGAAATCAGTTCCCTCAATGTTTTGCGCTCAGCGTCTGTCAGTTCAACAAGATACTCTTTTTTCATGATGACCTCCTTGCTCAATGTTTTTATATTTACATCGGCAAGAAGGCCTTATCTTATCCTTCATTTTACGTTTGACAGAGCACTAGTACAATCTGGAATTTACGGAGGTATCGAACCCCATCGACTAAAAAACATCCTACTCAGTTAGCTTTCTTATCTATTTACTTTATGGTAGTATAACCAAGAGTAGTTGCGTTAGTCAATCACATTTGGCTGGACTAAACGTGGAAGCAAAATAATTTTGTCTGAAGTGTAAAGCAGGAAGACGTTATGAGAGTAAAAACGAGCTTAAGAATCTTCAGTCTGATGATGGTATTGGCAGCAGGGGGGTTTAGAGGGATAACCCTTGGGGCGGAGAAGCAAACAAACTTCTTTCCATCTTTTGCGGACAAACATACTGTGGGGTTGTGGCTTTTCGATGAGGCCGACTATCCCTACACGACTTTGACCGATGCCGGCGAATATGAGTACGACCTGCGATTGATGAAGGGCGGCAAGCTCGTGCCCGGCAGATTCGGAAATGCACTCAAACTCACACCCGGTCGTGATTACGCCGTCAGTTACGCAGCCTGGAAAGGCGCGGTTGGGTTCAACAAGATGAGGGAAATGAGCGGCAGACCCGGAAGCGGGCTTTTCGGTCCGACCATCGCACCAGAGCAGTTGCTTAAGACCCTGGCGGAGCGTGACTTTACATGCGAATTCTGGCTGATGCTGATGTCGAATCCCATTCAGGATGTTACCCTGATTGACTTCGGTGACAAGTTCGAGCCGGGGTTTATTTTGACTCTGAAGACCCGCGCGACCGGCTTTGTTATTGAGAATGCGTATGCAGGTTTCAAAGCTGTCTGTCCCACCTATCTTCCCCAAATCTGGGGCAGAGCATGGCATCACATTGCTTTCACTTACTCGGCTGGCAGTAACAAAGTTCATTATTTTATTGACGGGAAAGCGCAGGAACCGGTGAGAGTTACACCGGTCGCAAAGTCCAGGGTTGTCCGTGCCGTTCGGCCTAAGTCCATTTCCGACACTACTTATGGAATTTTCGAGAAAGAGGACAGAAGGTCCGTCCCTGATTTTGAGAAACGAATCCCGCATCGATTTAATTTTGCCGTAGGACATAATCGCCACGGCGAAAAGGACTTCAACGGCAACATAGACGAGCTTCGTTTCTCGGATGTTATCAGGTATAAGAACAATTTCAGACTGCCAGACAGCTTCAGCAGAAACTACTGCAGGAACGCTCCTAAACCGGCTGTACCAAACGGGCCGCCGCTGTTGTTTGGCCCTGATAAAAAGTATCTGCCTAATGAACCCGTCAGATTGGGTTCACGCAAGCACGTCTTTATAGACGGGGTTATGGTCGAGAGAAAACAAAATATCAAACTAACCCTTAATCCGCCGACAAATGCCGTAGTACTGAATGAAAGGGCAGCGTGGGACGCGTCATTTTTCGAGAACGATGGTAAGATATATACCGTTGTCTCCGAGGGCTATGAGGGCGATGAGGGGCCGATTACGCTGCTGGTTTCCGAAGATGGCGTGCACTTCGAGCGGCCCAAGCTCGGACTAATCGAATACAATGGCTCCAGGAGCAACAACCTGATAATGCTCGGCCTGCCCAGTTGGGGAAAATATTTCAAGGACACCAACCCTAATGTCCTGCCGGAAGAAAGATTCAAGGCAACACTCTGGGTTGCTCAGCGAGGCATTTATCTATATTTCTCACCTGATGCTATCCACTGGCGGCGCAACGAAACCTGTATGCTGCCTTTGGTCAGTGGCGGCGGATGTGAGACCTTCTGGGACGACCAGCAGGGCTGTTACTTCAACTACATCAAGCGTGACGGCAGCTACAACACCGGTGACTATCCCAATTACGGAAGAAGCACAACAATGTTCCAAACACGTGAAGTCAACAAGGCTTGGCCGTTCAACCGCGTGCCGAATCCCTATTTTGAAGGCTGGCCGTTCCCCGCGGTGACAGGGGAAGGAATCACTGTCATGGGCCCGGACCTGATGGGTCCCGACCATGCCCAGATTTTCAGGACTCGCCCGCAGAAATACGAATGGGCACCTGATACCTACGTAGCCTTTCTGATACGAGGTGGTTGTGATATGGCCGTCAGCCGCGACGCCGTTAACTGGAAGCTCTGCTCCGAATTGGGGCTCGGGCATTATTTGCCATCCGGTACAACTGTTGACGGCAGACAAATCAAAAACGCTGAGGTAACAAACGGCATGATACGCCGGGGTGATGACATTTGGCAATATGCCAATTGCGGCATAGCCGGAAGGCGAAAGAATACTACAATCCGAGTGACCCAACGGCTTGACGGTTTTCTGTCACTGGACGCCGGCCAAGAGACCGGCATTATTATCACACGCCCACTGATTTTTGAAGGCGATAAGCTAACTTTGAATGTTGACGCCAAAGGCGGCCAGGTGAACCCCGCCCCAGCCGGGGCCGGGGTCAAGGTCGCAATCGTGGCCCTGCACGGCAAGGAGTATACCGGCTACAACGTTGCGTTGACAAATCCACTCAAGAAACCGGTGCGCGGCTTTGGAATCGATGATTGTGACCCCATCAAGACCGACTCGGTACGACAAGTTGTCACCTGGAAGGGCAGCCCCGATGTCGGCAACCTGGCTGGCCGAGTCGTGCGCCTGCGCTTTGAGATGAAAAACGTCAAGCTGTACAGTTTTCAATTCGAAAATTAGGCTATTTATCGCAAAGGATATGTAAGATGCGTCGTGTTTCTTACTGTTTCTTAAAGGCACGTTATTTCCAGCATCTCGCCTATGCATCTGTTTTATTTGCTATCGTGGTTCCTTTGGCATGCGCGCCCACTGCAGAAAGCAAATCGGAGTCGGTTGTCTGGCTCGAAGCGGAGCGCTTTGACGAAACCGGTGGCTGGTCAAATGACTCTCAGTTTGTGGATTTGATGGGCTCGCCCTATCTGCTGGCCACCGGTCTTGGCAAGCCTGTGGATGATGCATTCACAACAGCAGACATCGGCGAAAGCGGGACATACCGCCTTTGGGTGAGGTGCAAAGATTGGTTTCCGAGCCACTCGCCGGGAAAGTTTCATGTGCAAATCGGCGATAAAGTGTCACCGGTCACGTTCGGCAAAGCCGAGACTGACGCTTGGCAGTGGGTCGACGGTGGGACATTCGACCTGCAAGCCGGCGAGGTCGAAATTCGGCTTCACGATCAGACCGGCTGGTGGGCGAGATGTGATGCTGTCGTGCTTGCAGGGGCCGGTTTTACGCCTTCGAAAGATCCTGTGGAGCTTGCGAGACAACGCGAGAAGTACGCAGGGGCGCCGACTGAGATAATTGATGCAGGTGTTTTCGATATTGTCGTTGTGGGCGGGGGTCCGGCTGGCTGTGGCGCGGCCGTAGCGGCCGCTCGTCACGGGTGCAAAGTCGCATTTATACAGGACAGACCGGTTCTGGGCGGGAACGCATCGTCAGAGATCGCAATTCCGCCGATGGGCTACATCGGCAGCCCGCCGGACAAGGTCAATGTCACCGGACTGGCCGAGGAGTTTTTTCCGAAGCAAGACTGGCGAAGATTTGCAGACTCACGAAAAATCGAGTCGATTGTTCGTACGGAGGAGAATATCTTTATGTTTCTGAATACCCGAGCCACCGGTGTCGAGATGGCTTGCGGGAAGCGAATTAAATCGGTGATAGCTCTGAATGTTCACAGCGGTCAACGGATGCGTTTTTGTGCTCCGCTGTTTATCGACTGCACGGGACATGGATGGATTGGTTATTACGCTGGTGCCGAGTATCGCATGGGTCAGGAAGCGCGGTCTGAATTCGACGAGTCTCTTGCACCGGTCAAGGCTGGCAGGAGAACTATGGGTAACAACCTGTACAATGCCCAATTCCGAACACACGACAAACCGGTGCCGTTCATCTGTCCGGAATGGGCATATAAGTGGACACGACCTGAGGACTTCGAGCCGTTGAATTCGCATCAGCGTCTGGATGAAGTCAGGCGTCCGCCGAACTTTGATGTGCCCTCGCGCGGCAAAGGACGGAATCCCGGTGACGACGTAAACGGCCGTGTTTATCGTACGTGGTGGGTCGAGTACGGAGGCGTGCTGAACACTATCCAAGATGCGGAAAAGATCCGCGATGAGTTGTTTCGGATAAGTATTGGGCTTTGGAACTATGCCAAGAACCATAATCCCAAGACACGCGAGAAAAACAAGGACAGAGAACTTGTCTGGCTGACCTACGTAATGGGAGTTCGTGAAAGCCGGCGGCTCGTTGGTGACTACATCATGACACAGCGCGACTTTGATGAACAAATTGTGCATAGAGACACTGTTGCGTTCACCGACTGGGGTATAGACGTGCATCATCCGGAAGGTTTCTGGGTAAGAGGCAACGATTGTATTCACGTGTATCAGGGCAATCGCACATGCATACCATATCGAACGTTGTATTCGACAAACATAGTCAATCTGTTTATGGCCGGACGGTGTCACTCAGCGACCCACATTGCTTTAGGGGCAACGAGGGTCATGCGTCCGGTTTGCATGATGGGCCAGGCAGCGGGCACAGCAGCGGCAATTGCAAAAGAATATGGCACCACCCCTCGCGGAATCTATGAAAATTATATTGACCAACTGCAGCAGACTCTGCTAAAAGACGGCTGCTATTTGCCTGGGGTCAGCAATACCGATACCGATGACATGGCGCTGCGGGCCAAGGTGACAGCTTCGAGCAGCCGTGAACGGATGGGGCCGGAGAATGTCAATAACGGCTGGAGCCGCATCATTGGCAAAAAACCAAACGCCTGGGCTCCGGACCCCACTGCTCCTTTGCCACAGTGGATTCAGCTTAAGCTCGCCGAGCCGTTGGTAATCGATACTGTTCATCTGAGCTTCCAAAAGAGAACCGATCGGGCAGTTGATTTTACCGTAGAGACGTGGGTCGAAGATTCCTGGAAGACAGTTGCAAACGTTGTGGGTAACCAAAGCCGCCGTCGCGTGCTCAATTTCGAACCTCTCAACACCGACAGGGTTCGCCTCGTGATAACAAAGACAGCAGGTCGGTTTGGTATCTGTGAAATCCGGTTATACAATGGGACCGCAAAAGGCGCGCGATCAAAACGACCGCCAAAGTGATGGGCGCGTTCGGTGCTGATGACTGGTCCCCGCCGGAGCAATTCCGCGTAGCTGAATAAAGAAAGAAAAGCCCACCGGTTTGACCGGTGGGCTTTGACTAAGCATACTAAACGTTCGGTCAGACTACTTGTGACCGGAACCTACTTCTTAACAACCTTCTTCAGTTCAAAGGCGTTGAAGATGCCCCTGGCTCCTTCGCGGCCTGACCTGGCGCGGTCGGGATAAGTGTTGTCCGGTGCCTCGTAGATGATAAGCACATCCGAACCGTCGGTGGCAAACCGAATAAGGCTCCTGGTGACCTCGTCATCGCGCAAAACGCTCGAAACCTTTATGTCCTTGGCATTTTCCAACGCTACAACGCCCTTGCCCGTACCTTTAGGAAGTGCCCAGCTACCGTACCCCGGCAAAGGCTTGGCCGGAACGGGATTGGCCGTTACGCTCGGCATTGGCGGCATCCCGCTTTCGCAAAGGTGGCAATTACGCGTCTGCTGCTTGCAAGGCTCCCAGTGGTTGTGGTATGACGTCATCTCATATTCGCCCGCAGGCAGGCCCCTTATCAAAAGAAAAGCGTCACCATTCTTTTGGCCGGCCCAGTCACATGAATAGAAGTACGTATTGGCGATAGGGTCTCCTTCGGGCTCGCCGTAAGGCGGCAGGTCCCCGGCAAGTCCGCCGCGGCACAGGCCTTTGGCCATGACCGCTCCATTACCACCTTTGCCGTTGTCCAGGAAAAACTGAATGCTTGAGCCAAGTATGCCATCCTTGTCAGCGCCGTTGCCGGGGGGCAACCATGCGCCGTCATGCATATACATATCCGCCCAGCGTTCCGACGCCCAGATCACCCAGCCTGGCTTGGCTGTGCCGGGACGAGGCTTGCTCCGGTCATACCACTGAGGCACTGCCAGATCAACTTTCAGGTCGAGAATACCCTCAGTGCTGAACTGCCAGATGTCACCTTTGACGACCTTGTCGCCGGTTACCTGATCGACGCGCCAGTAATAGGTGGTCGCCTCTTTGAGCGAGTCGGCGGTGTAGGTCGTCTGCTTCTGGGCCTTGCTCACAGGTTTGGTTCCATTTTTCACATCTTCGAGTTTGTCACTAATATAAACGGTATGTGCCGTCGCAGTCCTTGCAGCGTTCCAACTGAGGGTCACCTTTGTCGGTGTCCACTGGCCGTTATCGACTGGTTTGGGGTTGGTCGCCTTGCCGGAATCAACGGTGAAACTCCAGATATCACCTTTCCAGGGGCTCTGCTTCCAGGCGGTGTTGACCGCGTCAACACGCCAATAATACTTCCTGCCTAATTCGAGTCCCTCAGGTTTGAAACTATTTCCCGAAACGATGCCCTTATCAACTAATTTCGCCGGATCGGCCCCAAAGAAAACCTTATGCGAAGTCGCGACTAATCCACCCTTCCACATTAGGCTTACATTAGAGGCAACCTTTTCGGTCTTGTCTGTCGGGGTCGGATCAGCGGCTTTTCCGTCGGTGGTAGTGAACTGCCAGGTTGTTCCCTTGTGAACCGTGCCTGCTTCGTCTTTGGCATCGACGCGCCAGTGATATGTCTTGCTGAAATCCAGATCGGGATCGAACGTCGATTCTGCCAGGCCTTTTGCGACGGGCTTTGCATCAGGTCCGACCGCGTCGAGAGCGGTACCGATATAAAGATCGTACGTATTCTTGCTGCCGCGGCGTCCTGCTCTCCATGAGAGTTTGGTGTCGGGTTTTACATCTTCGCTGCGGTTGCCCGGCTGGGCCCTGCGGGCTTTCTTGCGGTTAGTCGCCGTCACAACGGTCCTTTTGGACCTGTTGCGGTATCTGCAGACGACGGTATCCTTGCCGCCGAAAGCCGTGATATAGCCGCTTTCGATATCCTTCTTTATATCGGCAGTGACATCACCTGCTATGATGAGCACGCCTTCTTCTATATCCATCGAATAGGGCACATCGGCATGACTGAAGGAACCGCAGTGAATACTGCCCGCATTCAGCGCAACTTTTGTTTTACCGGCACGGTCGGAATTCGACGGGCACCTCAACTCGCCGCCTATACGAATCATTCCGCCGTCCATCTTTATGACAAGAGGCATGTCCCCGCGCGAACCGCCGAGATTCAATGTTTGTTCCACTTCGATAAGCCCGTTGCCGCTCAAATTGATTTCGCCGCCGCCTCCGTCGCCGATTAGAATACCTTTGCACTTAACGATGCTGTCGGTGATATTTGCGATGCCGTAGGTGTTGCCGCTGTCGGACAATCGGAACATTCCTTTAATGTCGAGGTTGGCTCGGTTTACGTTTATGGTCGCGATTCCCCGGCCTCTATTTGCCCATCGCCACCAGCCGTTAATGGTGACATTGCAGCCGATAACGTCCACCACCTGGGGCTCCGAACTCTTCCAGACCGGCCCGCGAATCTCACCGCACTGTACGTCGCAATCGATGACGGGGCCGCGTGTTGGTGGGGGATTTAGGACAATTATATCACTGGGCCCTGGTATCTTTCCGCCGTCCCAGTTGCCGGCCGTGCACCAGGAATTGTCCGCGCCGCCGCCTTTCCACTCAATCTCCGCGGCGCTAAGGACCGGTGCCATAATCAAAAAACAAATTGAGAATAACATTGGTTTTCTGTACATCGTCCATCTCCTTATTAAAGTCATAGGGTTTTCACTTCTCGATAACCTGTTCTAACCGGAGAGCGTTAAGGATGCCACGCCCTCATGATTTACGTGCTGGGCAGTGACATAATAAGCATCCTTGTTCTCGTTTATCCGAATTTAACATCAAATCAACAGTGTACCCGAACTTTTGCCTCACTTATACCAAATCTGCGCCGAAAACGCAAGTACCTCGGACAATTCCTTTATCAAATTGTTTTTTAAGGTGACCAGCCAAGCCCGCAATTAATTATTCTTTATAGTTTTTGCGATGCCTTTTCGCCTGCTATCATAACGTAAGACAAAGCACACCTGCATAAACTCATGCGATCTCAACCCAGCCATCCCCTCCAAAAAAAACGGCGGGCAAGCTGGCGTGCAGTAAAGGACACAACGATAATGTGCGTTTGGGCTGCTGCTATGCTACGGTTGCGCTTCGGTCACCACCATAAGTCTTTATTTTGACAAGTATAAGCCATTTATTCAAAAATACTTACAAAAGCCCGAATTGGACTCATAATCCATCGGTTGCAGGTTCGAATCCCACTGGGCCGACCGGACTTTCGATGATTACGCGGATTCGCGGGCGAATATCATCTTCAAATCTAATCATTCTTGCCAAATTCACCTGTGCCTGCGGTTCCCTGCAGCCAGACGCAGGTGCAGGCAGTCATTTTACAGAGTATTCTGATTTAAATCCTCTATACTACTCAAGCCAACTGATTTCTTAAGTGCAGGGGTGGACCCCCCACTCTATGTCTTCAACAAGAAGACGTGGGGGGGTAATTTCGATTGACAGGAGCAAGAGGCTTGCCCGCCAGACGTACGGCGGGCGAGGTTCAACTTTGTGCGGCCAGGCCGACTCTGAAAATCGCGCCTGCCGGTTTGGCAGTCAATATCTCCACAAAGCCGTTGTGTGCCTGGGCGAATTTTTTCACCAGTGCAAGGCCCAGGCCCGTCCCAGTCGTTTCACGCGTAGCTTCGGCCTCGGTGCGATAGAACTCGTCGAAGATTTTCTTACGCTGCCGGTGAGGCACGCCGGGTCCATGGTCTTCGACCTCGATTAAAACGAATTGACTGTCGCTTTTGGTTCGGACCGTGATAATCTTGTCCTGTGCGTTGCGTGCGTATTTGATAGCGTTGTCCAACAGGTTGACGACTATTTGCTTGACCGCGTCGCCGTCGAAAGCCATTTGCCCGAGCTGCTCGAGCTGTGTTTTTATCGAAAAGCCATTCTGTGCCGCATAAGGTGCCATCATTTCGACCACGCCCGCGATGCATTCGTTCAAGTCGCCAATGCTGAACGTATATTTTTTCCGCCCTCTTTGGATACGCGAAAAGTCAAGCACGTTTTCTATCAGCCGGCTAAGTCTCTCGCTTTCCTGCCGCATACTCTTGTAGTACTCGGCGAGTTTGTCTTCCGATTTGACCCAGTCCCTTTCGAGCATTTCCGAGTACATTCGTATTGAAGTCAGGGGGGTTCTGAGTTCGTGCGAGACCGCTGATATAAAATCATCCTTTTTTTGTGCCAGTTTGATTTGTGCCTGTGCGTAGCGCCATAAACTTGCCAGACCCAGCGTCACCGCCAAGAGCACAATCACGACGATACTAAAATACCAGTTTCGCAGCCCGCTTATTTGTCTTCCGATCAAAAAGGGATTATCCCTGAAGTCTAATATCAAATCCCCAAAGCCAAAATCCAAAGTTGCTCTGTAGGCGATGCTTTCGCCTTCTTTTTCTGTCTGTGCCAATTCAAAGCTCATACCTTCGCGTATGAGGCGCTTTGCCGACTCCTTTACTTCCTCGATTAACTTGGCCTCATTGAACTGAAATCCCTGCCAGAAGTGCCTGTTCTCGATTTGCACGTGCCTTACCAGGAACACCTGGCCATCAAACATCGATTGCTCGCCTCCTCCTCCGGGGACTATTATCGGCACAAACGGCTCAATTTTCACCTGCACGGTATCGTCTATTTGCGGCTGGACGGCCAATTGGCTGTTGATAAACGAACCATCTATGTTTATATCACCGTTTACTAATTGTTGCTCCCGGACTGGGTGCGTTTGGCCGGACGTTTGCGATTGTTGCTGCCCGTCACGTTGATATGGCCCATCCTGTATTTGTACTGCACCAGCGGTATTAGCGGCCTCATTGGTCTGTAAGACAATAAGATGTTGCTCTATAATCTGGGCCTCACGGTCTATGTTATCCAAGCTCTCGATAGGATAATTCGCTCCAGTTTGGCCCTGGAATGTCTGGCTTTTTCTTCTTTGCCTTTTTTGACTCTCACCCTTAACCAATTCAGCTTCTTCAAGTTTTTTTGATGAGGTGCTGCGCGAAGCTGTGGCTTTTCTACCAACGCCTATTTTATATGAGTTCACTGTCAGGCCGCTCAGCACAGGCACCACGTTACCTTTGATGTTTATAGAATTGGACACCGCTTTGGCATAGAGTTCACTTTTAGCAATCTGAGCATCTGCATTCAGTACGATGTAGTCGTTTGGTGTCAGAACACTGCCGTCCGGCTCCATTTGAAAGTGGCCGTACGCAAGCCCGTACTCGAGCCGACCGCTTAATGGCGAAGTAAACACCGGGATTTCCTGCTGACCGGTTCTAATGTTGTCGTCAGCATAGTAATACTGATACTCAGTATAGCGCCGGTTCTCTTCCGCCTTTATGAACTCGTCGAGTTTGCGTTTGACGTCCTGCCTGATTTGTTCTGCTACCTCGGCAAATTCCCCCAGCCGCGCCAGTTTCAGGCCTTCCGCCCATTTTTCGGTGGCGTGGTATCCCAGAAACGCCAGTCCACCCAGGGCCGCAGCAATTATCACCGACAATATAATAAGTCGCCTGTACATTTGCTTTCTGTTTCCCGATTACAGTTAGACTTCATATTTATATCCTGCACCGCGGACAGTTTTTATAATTTGCGGTTCCGCCGAGTCCGGCTCTATTTTGCTTCGCAGCTTTGCTATATGCATATCCATCGTCCTCGTGCCTAACTCCGTCATTGTCTCGTTCCAAACCTCTTTGTAGAGTTCTTCTCTGCTGACGACGCGGTTCGGATTCGCAGCAAAATACTGTATGATGTCTGCCTCACGCTTTGTAATTTCTATTTCCTCGTTATTGCGTTTTATTTTCAATGCTGCAACATCGACATCCAAATCTGCAAACTTAAAAGTTTGTCCGACAGCCCTCGTCGGGTCTGTTCGGCGCAGCACCGCTCTTATCCGGGCCAGCAGCTCCTCAAGCGAAAACGGCTTGGTGATATAATCATCGGCGCCGAGGTTAAGACCCACTATTTTTTCTTTCTGCTGTCCCTTGGCCGTCAGCATAATGATAGGACTTTGCAGGCCCTCTTGACGCCATTTTGTACATAGCTGTTCGCCGCTGATTCTCGGCAGCATCAGGTCGAGCAAAATCAAATCGAACTGCTCCTCGGCCACAGTCCGCTCTGCTTCAAGGCCATCCGCAGCTTCGCCAACCTTAAACCCGTGAAACTCTAAGAAGTCCCGAAGGGCCGTCCGGATTTTCTGCTCGTCTTCTACTATTAATATGTGCGCATCTTCGGCCATAACAAACCTGCTACCATATATTATAAGCAAAATCCAGGCACAACGTTTGTAAAAGTTTTGTAAAAAATCCGAGTCCTTTTTTACACGCATTTTACTTCGTTTTCACTCCTTTCAGTCGTATAGTTAATCTAAGAGGTCATAAATAGTTCTGAAACTTTTTTGAAAGGAGCGCAAAATGGAGAAGAAAACGCAAATCTTCACATTGGCAATCGCGGTCATTTGCTCACCGGCCACTGCTGCTTTTGCTGTTGTAGGACAAGTGGGTAAGGCTCAATCACCAAATACAATTCCCGCAAGGTTATGGTCATACAAGGTAGAACCGTTTATCGAGCCAAGGTTAGACGCCATAGCTCAGAGAGTAAACGTTAAAAAGTGGCCCACAACAGATATTTTGCGAGGAGCTCCGAAGATTAATAAATCCCTTTTGACAAAGCCAGGACTTATAACGCGGGAAAATATATCATACGGAGCTGGACCTTTTGCAGATGAAACAGGGGTCGGAGGAGTAGGCAAATGGTCATGGGACCGCTTGGTAAAGAATACCAAGCCTTTACCCACCGACCTTCCGACAGAGCGTAAAGAAAACCTTCTGGCACATTTGTCACCCAAATTGCGAAACGACCCCAATTTTGTTGAAGAATATCTGAAAAGAAAGCTTGAGAGATATCGAAAGTCTAAGATGTATCGTGTTGTTGGGTCTATCAGGGTGAATGTGTGCATAGCCCCAAATTCGGTGGCTGCAAATGAGTACCTCATATATGTGAAAGGGTGGAGTTCTTTACCAACAGAAGCAATAGTATGGGCCTTCTCAGAATCGAAGCGGACAGAACGGCTTGGAACGATTGGATTTGTAAGCCCCCCGAACGTTATGTTTGTACGCGACAATGTCGCTGTTGTTATAGATGCGCGCGGTGTGTTCGCAGGCGAGGCAGTTCCTCTTGCTCGAAAGATAGATTCGTTAATAAAGAAGCAACCGGCATTGACTTATGAACAACTCCTTGCTCGCAGGCCCTCGATTATGTTGGCTGAACATGCCGAGAAGACCGAGGTGGCCGGCCAAAAAACGGTGTCTTACAAAATATCGGCGCCCGAGGGCCAGGAGATTGTTAGTGTGCGTGCTTATGTCGATGGCAAAGCCACAGGGTTCAAAGACGGCAAAGTTTGTATAGCGGGCAAAAAGAAGGGCAAGGTTAAAGTCAGGCTGACCGCAACTACAAGCGAGTTGGTTTCCAGAACGGTTGAAAGTGAAGTTGTTATCAATGAATGACTGGAATATCTGACATTTTTTGAAAGGAGCGTAAAATGAAAAAGAAAACGCAAATCTTCACAATGGCAATCGCGGTAATTTGCTTTCTGGCCACTGCCGCTTTTGCCGAGGTGCCGACAACAGCAGGCACCATCACAAAGGTAACGGTCTACCGGGGCCAGGCCCTGGTAACCCGCACCATCAAAGTTGATTTGCCGCAGGGTACTTCCGAGTTTATTATCACGGACCTGCCGGCCAGAATTGTGCCCGAAAGTCTCTACGCCCAGACTTCCGGCAACCTCAAGATCCTGAGCGTTAGGTACAGAGAAAGGGCGGTCAAAGAGGACACGCGGCAGGAGGTAAAGGAACTTGATGAGCAGATTGAAACCCTGAAAAATCAAATTCGCCACGCAGAAAGGAATCACAAGCACGGCGGCAACCTTTGGGCCAAGTACGAAGGCCTCTGGAAGCTGGCTATTGACGGTTCAAAGGTCGATTTGAATCGCGGAGTGCTCCAGGCTGACCAAATCCAGTCGTTGGCGGACTACCTGGAGACCAAATGGAACGCGCTGCACGAAAAGTCACTGGAAATCGAGGACCACATAGCTCAGCTTAAGAAGGAGTTAGATCTCCTTAACCGCAAACGCAGAGAGCTTGACACCGGCCGGTCCCGCACCGAGCGCGAAGCGGTCCTGTTCGTAAGAAAGGACGACAAGAAAAAGGCCTCTATCGAGCTCAGCTACCTCGTTAACAACGCCAACTGGCAGCAGCAGTATAACCTCCGGGCCAATCCCGAGAAATCAACCGTTCTGATTGAATACAACGCTGTTGTTAACCAAACCAGCGGCGAAGATTGGAACGGAGTCGCCTTAAGTCTTTCCACCGCTGAGCCAACGATGGTCGCTGCGCCGCCGGTCCTTGAACCTATGCTTGTGGGTCTTTCCGGCTCCGACCGGGCCCAACAGCTCGAGCAGCAGAGTCGCTTTATCAACGCTGATAACATCCGACAGTTCCAAAAAGCTCGCAAGGCCAATATCAAAATGGGTTTTAACGCCAATGCTGCACTTAACACCCTTGCAGTTGACAACCAGGCATTTATCATCAACGCCGATGTTAGGCAGGTAAGGCAGTTCCAGGAGCAGTTAGCTGAGATCGTTCGCAACGAAGGCATCAGCGTCACCTATGACTTATACGGCAAACTTACCCTGCCCAGCCGAAGCGACCAGCAGCTTGTCACCATCGCCTCGTTCGGCGTCAAGGCCGAGTTTACCTTGGTCGCCACGCCGCTGCTGACCGATTACGTTTATCTGCGGGGAAAACTGTTTAACGAGAGCGGTCCCATCCTTTTGCCCGGCCCGGCCAGTATGTTCCGCAACGGCGAATTCGTCGGCAAAAGCCAGTTGCCGCAGGTTACCATCGGCGAAAAATTCATCGCCGGCTTCGGCATAGATTCGCAGGTTCAGGTAGCCCACGAGCTCGACAACAAGAAGACGCGCATCCAGGGCGGAAACCGCATCGACACTTATCACTACCGTGTTGCTTTGAGCAATTACAAAAATACTGCTGTCAAATTGCAGTTGCTCGACCGCCTGCCGTATTCGGACAGCGATTCAATCAAGATTGAACTTGAAAAAACCGAGCCCGAGGTAAGCAAAGACACTGAGTATCTGCGGACTCTCCGCAAAAAAGGCATCTTACGCTGGGACCTTGACTTAAAACCGAACACTGTGGACGAGAGTGCAACTGTTGTAAAATACACCTACACTATGGAGTATGACAGGAACATGGCGATTCAACCTCGTCGGACAGGCTGATAAATCAGCTCTTTAAGATATGGGGTGCGCGTCATTTGCGCACCCCATTCGGTGTTTGGCGGTTTGGTATCCAGATAGTTGAATTCCTGGTTTGTTTTTGGATATCTGCTCCCAAAGTCCTGCGATTTGCTCTTAATTTTCTTGCAGTATCACCCGGCATAATGTAAAGTAAGTACGCAGCTTTTGGTGTCGCAAGTATTCTTGGGTATATGGGCGATTAGCTCAGTTGGTAGAGCAGCTGACTCTTAATCAGCCGGTCGCAGGTTCGAGTCCTGCATCGCTCATTAGTTTTCTCACTTGTGTTAGCTAGTGGCGGGTTGTCCACTTCCTGGTTTAACTGTTTATCTAAACAACCTTACTGATATCGGCATTTTCTTCGTCACCCCGTTGCCCTTGGCTTTCAAAGGTGTCATTCGTTGACGAATAAATCCTATCGGAGTTCAATTCCGCGCGGCCAACCACCGCCTGCGGCACTTATTGGTGGCTTTATCTGCACATTCTTTGCACCACACTGCCAATCCGTCTTTGTGCCGGCGTCTTTTGTAAAACTGACTCTCAGGCTTCCACTTCTTGCATCTACGGCACCGCTTCTCTTTCACACCATTAACAACCCGATGGCGTTCCTCATAACTGAAGTATTTTCTTGACCGGCCCACACCTCTCCTGTAACACTCGCAGGCATATTCACTCTCGCACTTTCTACACCAATAACTCAGTCCGTCTTTGTGTCTCTGTTTCTTGTAAAACTCGCTCTCGTCCTTCCACTTTTTGCATCTGGTGCATTGCTTCATTCTCATCCCCTTACGCTATGCTTTGCTTTCGATTTCGGCTTTTTCCATAAAGATAAGTGTATCTTGCAAAGTAGTAAATGGCAATATTCTGCTCTAATTTTCTTTCGGCTATTCGGAAAAAAGACGGTATAATTATATTGTTCTTAATTGGTTTGCCAAGAGCAATAATGTGAGGTAAGAATGCAGATCTGCCACACCTATTCTGCGGAATTTTATTGAGCGGGCATCGGTGTGCCATAAATATTAACGACTTTTTGACGGAGGAGTATTATGGGTAGGAAATCGACATGCCTGACGATTCTTGTTTTAATGGTTGGTCTGGTCAGTAATGCCTCGGCCGGCCCTGACCCTGTCGGCTGGTGGAGGTTTGATGAGGGTTCCGATTCCACTGCCTACGATTCAAGTGGCAACGGCAATAACGGAGGCTTGTCGCTTTCGCAGCACTTGATATGAATTGCGAACCCACTACAAATAGGCTGTTCTGAGTGAAATGAATTCGGGCAGCTGCTTACAGCGAGAATCTTAAGTGCACAATTTTGAATTATCAATTACTATGCAAAATATGCGCCGCGCGTTTAATGTTGTCCGCTTATGAGCGTGGATATGCTTCTATATGAACAAGTTTTGTTCCCTTTTCATCAAAATAGAGCACGGCCTCACTGACTAATGTCGGAGAACAAAGCCTGTACGTTTGCGAGGTTTCTTTTTTCAATTTTTCAACTTGTTTAAGCTCATATAAGAATTTCTCAATATCGCCTTGGCCTAACTGTTTCCTGCTTTTTTCACGCGTTCGACATACTCCAAGTGCGGCACTTTGCATAAGTTGAGAGAACATTTTCTTAAACAAATCGGGAGATGCATAAACATCAGCGCACAAAATTCTATTCCCGCTTGTTACTATCATACCTGATATTCCCTTGTTCTTGTCAAGCACTTCTTTGGAATTAGCAATGTAATAAGCGGTGACGTCCTTTATATCTTGATTTTCAAAAACATCAGTTAATGCATTAGTTCTACTGTAAACATTTAATCTTCTTAATTCTTTTGCAATAATCTTATGAATATTTTTTTGATTAGGAAACAAAATAAGCTCTTTTCTTACAAATGGGCTTGCCATCCCAGCATAAGAAAAAAATTCTGGCTCTCCCCTCATTCTTGATTCTTCTATTAATCTCCATTTCTCAATACATAAAACACTAATTTCAGATTCCAGATTATCTGCTTTATCCTCTCTTTCAATCCCTAAATTATCTAAATTATGTGAATATTGAAACTTGGTATCTTCAAAATTAATCTCTTTTCCAAAACTTATTTCTTCGCTCTTATCTCCAAAATTACTGTATCCTCTATAACCCCTATAATCTCTGTATCCAGAGTCTCTGTATCCATAACTGCTGCCAAGGATGCCGCCTCTACTAAAACCTCTGTTTTGGTAACCTCCTCTAAGCTGCCCCCCGCGAGGATAGTAAAGAGACCCGCTTCCCCAATACTGACCAAAAACACTGTAACTGCTTGGCGGGTCCTTTCGAACAACGGAAAGACTTGGATTTTCTTTTATGATAAGCTGTTTTTTACTAATAGCTTCCTGCACAGTAAGGTATTTACTTTCCAAGTCAGGCTCTTCCGTTTTTAGAAGATAGACAGACATATCAACAAGACCATCCCCATTGTGGTCAAAATCATAAGCCTTTTTCACAAGTCTTACAGAAGACAAAAATCTGGTAACTGTTTCTTTCGCTTGGACTTTGTAGCGTTTTCTTATTCTTGCCAAAGCCGTCTCGGGTTCAGAAGAGGCTATAGCAAACAGCAACACTCCTAATGTAAGCCCTGCAAGTATTTTTTCTAATCTGCTTTTCATCTTGCTTTTCTCCTAATTCAAGCAAACGACATTTTAAATAGCGCTAATTACATATCCAGCCGACAGTTCCCAATAAATACAGGACATTTCCACAATGGTACGCTGGACTTGCAGTTCCTATAGTATTATAGGCGTACAGTGAACCAAAAAGTTACAGATTTTTTTCAAAATTCCCGTAAAAATATTGGGTGGGAGAGTCTTATTCTTCTCCTGCCGCGGTTTCTCGATCGGAGGCCGTCTGGTTTGTCCTCTGCAGCAGCCGTCAAAACTCTCTCGGCGACAAAAGCTCCCTTTCTTCCTGCTTAATACGGAATATCTCCGCGTCGAACTGCCCGAGCCTATCTCGGTACAGTCCAAAGATAAAATAGCTGGGGGCTACTGAGTTCGTACAGCGTGTTCCTGTCGATTTTCAGTATGCTTTTGCTTCGCGCACCCAGAAGGCTGGCCAGAGAAAAAGGCTTGCGGTATTCCACTACCTGGGCCTCCTCAAGACCTGCCATTAACATCACCATCTCTATCGCCTCATCCAGATAGCCAATCTTGTCTATCAGTTTCCTGTCACGTGCTTCCTGGGCGCCATAAATGCTGCCGTCAGCTAAGCGCCTGACATCAGCTAATGTAAGCGATGGCCTGCCCTTATCAACAACCTGTATGAACCTTTCATAAGCAGGGTTGATTAGCTTCTCTTTTAAGTATTCTCGTTGTTCGTCGGTAAACGGCTCAAATAGGCTGGGCAAATCTTTTTTCTCGCCAGCTGTAATGATGTATGGTTCAATGCCAAGCTTTTCTTCAAGCAATTT
>Ga0114918_10001759_pt1 | contig 19432 bp, 20 predicted proteins | sample LantaG_FD_87015 | JGI IMG/M metagenome (GOLD analysis project Ga0114918, IMG submission 87015) | Deep subsurface microbial communities from Baltic Sea to uncover new lineages of life (NeLLi) - Landsort_02402 metaG | ecosystem: Environmental > Aquatic > Marine > Oceanic > Sediment | place... | reverse complement strand
CAGTCATCAGATATATACGGGGTTTTTACAGGGGTATTTTGGAATTTTTCATTGTAATATTCGGCGTTTTTTCTTCTGGCCTGTGACCATTCATCGAGGTGCGGGAATTTTGCGAGCAGTGCGGCGGCCTGGATGGAGTCGAGCCGGAAGTTTCCGCCGATACAATGGTGGTAATATTTTGGTTTCATTCCATGGTTTCTAAGTATGAGCAGTTTTTCGTAGAGTGTTTTTTCGTTTGTAACGGCCATTCCGCCGTCACCGATGCCGCCGAGATTTTTGGAGGGAAAGAAGCTGAAGCAACCGGCGATGCCGAAGGAGCCAGCCTTCTTGTTTTTGTATTGGCTTGAGATTGCCTGGGCGGCGTCTTCGATGACATAGAGATTATGTTTTTTTGCGATTTCCATAATGGGGTCCATATCGGCTATTTGTCCGAAGAGGTGGACGGGGATAACTGCTTTCGTGTTTTCGGTAATTGCGTTTTCGATTTTTGCGGGGTCGATGTTGTATGTTTCGGGGTTGATGTCAACGAAAACCGGTTTCGCTCCGAGGCGTGCGATTGAGCCGGCGGTTGCGAAGAAGGTGAAAGGGGTGGTGATTACTTCGTCACCAGGCCCGATGTCCAGCGACATCAGCACAGAGAGAATGGCATCTGTTCCGCTTGAGACACCTACGGCGAATTTGCAATCGGATACTTTTGTGATTTGGTTTTCGAGTTGTTCTACTTTTGGTCCGCCGATAGATCGCTGAGTTTCGAGGACTTCGTTGACGGCTGCCAGCATCTCTTTTTTTATCGCTGCGTACTGCGCTTTTAGGTCCAGCAGAGGTACCTGCATATATTTTTCCTTTTTAACAAGCTTTAGTTTTGTAAATTCTCTGTACTAACGAGAATATAAGCTATCGGTGTTTTTGAAGCAACTTTTTTCGTTCAGAAGTTTTTTGACAATGGTCCTTTTTTGCTGTGACAGCATATTTGAATGGAATAAGGATGGAGATGATAAGGTTATTGCTTACGTGCTGATTTGCGCAATAGCTACTGGCTACTTGCTATTGACTATTATTTTTTAATCTGCGATTAACTTCTAATTTCTTTAAACGCTGGAGTAAATTGGGTAATGAAATCAACTGTTTTTTCTACCGTTTTTTCAGAAACTCTTGGATGAACTGGAAGATTGACAACTTCTTTACTTGCTTTTTCAGATTCTGGACACATACCTGTTTCATAACCATACATCTGCATAGGAGTCTCAATAGGATGCAATGGGCACTCGAACCAGCTGCCAAGCTCAATGCCTGCCCTTGCAGCTTTCACAAGGGCTTTGTCCTTTTCTTTTATCCGAACAGGATACCTGACCATTACCGGCTCCATAACGTTCTCGTCATAATCCCTGATGTCCCAGCCTTTTTCAGAAAGTAACTTATCATAAAGCTTTGCCGTTTTCTTGCGGTGAGCTATATTAGCTTTCATTTTTCTCAACTGCCTGATTCCGGATTTGGCTTGTACACAGCTCATAGCCTTAAAGAAATTGCCGGGTATTTCAGGTTGAAATTCGCAAGTTGAAGAAGAACCGACTACCGCACCTTTTTTTGTAAGATACCTGAAAACTGTTTGTGCAAGAGCAGTGGTGCGGGGATAAATAAACGCTCTGTAAACTGTCAGTTGAGCAGCCAGCATTGCAGTTTCGCAAAATCCCGGCTTAACTAATTCTTTCCTGCACAATTGTTCAATATCTTTCGCCAATTCACTATCGTTTGTTATTACCATACCGCCCAAGCCGGTAGTGAAAGGCTTATTCCACTGAAAGGAAAAGTATGCCGCTTTCCCAAAAGTTCCGACAGTTTTGCCTTTATATTTCGAACCGAATGAAAGGCAGCAGTCTTCAATAACAGGAATATTATGCTTTCTCGCTATTTGCATTACGGCATCCATATCACAAGGATAACCGTAAGTATGCTGAGCAATAATAGCTTTGGTATTGAGTGTAATTTTATTTTCTAATAGTTGCGTATTGAAATTGTAAGTATCCGGCTCAATATCAACAAACACACTTTTAGCACCTACATAAGCGATAGGGTTAACATCCATAACACAGGTATAACCGGGCAATATCACCTCATCACCTTCACCCACACCAAGAACCTTTAATATCGCATATAAAGCAACACGACCTTTCCAAAAAGCAAAGGCCGCTTCGGCAGAAAAATACTCACTAAACAATTTTTCGAATTTCTGCTTTGCGGAAAAAACGTCAGCCATATTTTTATCCTTTATTATTAACGGGCTTCTGAAACATTGTCATTCTGTGTGTTTTCAGAAACGGCAGAAATTCCAGCAGAGAGCAAATTAAAGTTGAAACAGGAGCAATCCTGCGAGCCAATGGCGGAAGTAAAGTTAATCTTTTTGATATAAAATCACAACCGGAAAAATACTCCCGCAATTCATTAAGCCTTACCGCTCTAACATCTTTGTTATTAGGATTATTTACTCTAAAATCGTAAACCAATACCCAGCCGCCCGGTTTTAGCATTTCCAATGCCTTCCTGCAAACACCGGCACGTATATTATCCTCGAGAATGCTGCTCAAACATGTAAACATAGTAACCAGGTCAAAACTTTCCCCCGGGAAAGATGTATCTTCTGCCGAACAGCATTCGAAATGCATTTGCGGAAGCTCGTTTTTTGCCTTAGCAATTCTGTCTTGCAGGATATCAATACCGTAACAATTATCCATCTTTGCTCCATAAAACAGAAATGGTTTTAAAGTTCCGCCCCACCCGCACCCTATATCAAGTATCCTCTTGTTGGTTAGACTTCCAATAGTGTTTTCAAGCATTGAAAGCTGGACTCTTTCACGTTCCTGAACAATGTGTATATTAGCCTTGTTGTATAAACTGTACTTTTTTGATAACCCCTTATCTTTACGTTTCTGATAAGCGATTTTAATTCTTTCACTCTCATTTAACTGGTTCATAATACACACGAGAAAAATTAACGCGACAATTTAAAATCCTCAGCCTTACCCATACCTTTACCACCGAAAACAATAAATCTGATAAATCCCCAGATACCGCCTAACCCATAACCGAAATGTAATATAGCAAAAATCATCGGTGACACAACAGCATACTTTAAACCCGAAACTAATCCGACACTAACAGCTCCCGCCGCCAAGCCAAGTAAATAAAGACCAGCTTCAAATACTAACAAATATGCAAACCACTTAGAGACAAATGACAGCACTGCTAATAATATCAAAGAAAGAACAAACAGCAACGGAATGACTTGCCTCAACTTGGCAGGTCTTTTGTGTTTTTGCATAGTCCTGATACGCCAGAAACCATACTGAAAATACTGCTTCCAGAGTTTATAAAGACAGCCGCGAGAATAATATTTTGATGATATATCTTTAGAAAGCCATATCTTGCCACCAGCAAGAATAATTCTCATATTAAACTCATCGTCCTGATTCCTTACAAGCTCCTCGTCGAAATAACCTACCTTTTCTAAAATCCACCGGTGATGAGCGCCATACGGCACAGTGTCAACCCATCCGTCATAATCACCAAGTCGGTGCCTGGCGTTACCAACGCCAAACCGCGTCTGCGTAGCAGCTGCAATAACTTTTCCTATATATCCCCGTGAAACAGTTTTCCAGTACCCGCCAACCACCCAAGCTTCAGGATGTTCGTTCAGGCAGGCAATTGATTTCTTTATGAAATCCCTGGGTATTTCACAATGACCGTCTATTCTGATAAAAATATCGCCATGAGATTGTTTCAAAGCAAGATTTAAACCAGTCGAAACAATTCTGCCTTTATTCTCAAGCAGCTTAATACGCGAATCAATCTCGCCCATTCGCCTAACAATATCCTGTGTCCCATCATCGCTGCAGCCATCGGCTACCAGTATCTCCATTCTGTCTACAGGGTAGTTATTCTCCAAGATGCTGCTGATAGTTCGCTCTATAAAGTCTGCTTCATTGCGAATAGGCATTACAATAGTTACGAAAGGCAATTCACTCATAAACATTCTCCAATGCATGCAAAACTCTTTCAGCTAACATATCTCTGCTGAAACTGGTTTCTGCTAACCGGAATAGCTCAGGATATTTTTTTCGATATTATCCATGCATCTTTCGTACATAAAACATCAGTTTGTTTATCCTTAAAACCACTATCAATACTAAAGGAAGGGTCGTTTAAAACTTGCATAATAGAATCATCCTGATTAGTTTCAATGTTTAATAATTCATGCCCCTGCTTCTTGTATAATTCTTTAAAGTCATCTAAACGTAATCTATTCATATACATATATCTATTACCGGCGTATTTATTCCACTCTTTATAGTTATATTGAAGAAAATTAATTGGAGAAATCGAATTATCAGAATGTGAAAAGTGATCTGAAAAATCTATTTTATGGATAAAAAGACCATTATTAGAAATAATACGGTTGCCTTCGCGTAATATATTCGTAATGATTTCCAGTGGAATATGTTCAAAAACCGTATAGGAAATATGAAAATCAACGGATGCATCTGGAAGATTTGTTTTTGAAGCATCGCCGGGTGCAATATATTCTATATTACAAAATTTCATAATGTCATGAACATCTGAATTACCTGATGAAAATTTAAGAAGATTTTTTAGCCTGTTCAAATCTAATTGCATTCCCTGAAATAATAATACAACTTCTTTATAATTATCCTTCATATATTGAATATCTTCTTTAACAAGCTCGGTCTTTAAGTAATTATTTGAATCAATGGTTATTACCTTTTTTGCTCCAAGTAAATAAAAGACTAAAGGTACATTTAATCTTCTCCCTGTTCCTATTTCAAAAAATATTTTATTTTTAACCACTTCTGAAAATTCATGTATCTTTTTACAAATATTGATGCCAGCTATTATTCTGCTTGTCGGATTTACCTTTCTCAACCCTCCCAAATTCCTCTGAATCTGATAATATACCTTATGACTTAATGAATCAGGCAAAGTGGAAACAATATTTTGTATAAGTGATTTAATCTTCCAATTCACAATTTTGTCGCCTCAACCTAACAATCGTTTTCTTTATAAAACCTAAAACTCTTTCGGCTAACATATCCCTACTGAAACTGGTTTCTGCCGCTTTCCGGGCATTGCGGGACATCTCATTGACAAGTTCCTTGTCTTCATATAATTTTCTAACATTAGCGGTGAACTGCTCTAAATCACAAAGCTCACCTCCAAGCCCGGCATTATTATCTTCCAGAACTTTCCTCTGCCAGCCGGAATAGTTCAAAAGCACGGGTTTGCCTGCGCTTAAAGAATCGAAGAACTTATTTGCAGAATTATGTTCTAAAATCGGATAATCTGCGAATATTACTATTGATACATCTGCTGCTGCAATCCAAAAAGGCAATTCTGCTTTTGCTACGGAATCAAGTATTTCGATATTATCAAGTCCTGTTTTTGCAATTCTACTTTTGAGCTTTTGTTTTTCGCCACCATCACCAATCAAAACAAAATGTATATTCTTATCCTGTGCCAGTTTTTCCGCAGCATCAACTACGAAGTCAAGACCATTTGCCTTACCCATAGCGCCAAAATGCAAAAGAACGAATTTATCTTTCCATCCATACTTCTTACGAATCTGTGAACCCTCAATATCCGGTCGAAATACATCCAAATCCGAGCAATTAGGCACAATTGTTATTGGCTTACTGTTTCCTGTAACATCTTTAATTCCCTCCGCTATTCCTGGAGAAAGGGCGACAATAGCTGAGCTGTTTTTGTAAATCGTTTTTTCGAGCCATAGAAGAATTTTTTTTAACAGTTTATTTTTAATTATCCCTAATTCAATCGGGATTTCGGGCCATTGGTCACGAACTTCAAACACGAAAGGGATTCGTTTGAAAAGTTTCAGCATCATAGCTGGAATTCCAATCGTCAGGGGAGTGCTGGTTGCATAAATCACATCTACATTTTTAACCCGCAGGCCTGTAATAACGCTGAAAAACATAAATGCAACGAACGACAGTATCCTCCGCCTGAACGGCATTCTATTACCATATTTACTACCGACAACGATTACCTCTATACCTTCGATTCTCTGCCGTTGAATAAGACCACCGCCGCTATCCAGCCCGCCGATATCATAAAACCCTGTAATTAACGTTACCTTATGCCCTGCCTTTACCCACCGCCGGGCAAATTCATAAGACCGTGTCCCCGTCGAACCACTGGGAACAGCAAAATGCTGATGTAAATAAAGGATATGCATAAATTTAACCGGTGGTTATGGTTTTTGCCATAAATTTACCATTACATTTCTACCATTTATGTCTCTTTTATGAAATGGCCATCCAAGATACCAATCTGAACGATAAGCATCTTTGATCACATTTTCGTTAAACGAGAAGCAGCCAATATCAATAGGTGCCTTTCTCTCTTTGCCCCAAAAGTCTGTTTTGGCGTAATACTTAACAGTCCCATTGTCTTTAGCAGGGCTATCCGGCTTCAAATAAAAAAGACACTTCATACTGTTGAGAAAGCCTGGTTTTTTATCAAAACTATGCTTACCCGCCTGTTTGCACATAGGCCGACAAAGGTTAAAATCTATATCAAGGGAATTTGCATCTGTGTCCTTTGATATATCTATCGCATCAAGAGAAGTACTGTCCCATCGCCACGAAAGATAATTATTATCTGCTATAATATTATTATAAACAATCTCTGCTTTACCATGTCTTATAGCAATCCCCCCGCCATTACGCACTATCGAATTGTTGATTATTTTATTATGACCTGTGTTAGGATCAGAAAACAATACCAAACCATACCTTACATTACCATAAATCAGATTGTTTTCGATACAACTGCCCGATATTTCAGGATAAAGATGTAAGCCAAATGAAGAATTGAATCTGACTATATTATCTCTAATTACTAATTTTGTTCCATCCGCATAAACCCCATGGTCAAACTGCAGATGCTGTCCGTTATATTCAATCAGATTCCTCTCTATTACAGTACCACTAACATTATGAGCTTCTATCCCCTGTGCATTGTTATGTATCCAACAATTTCTTATTACAGTATAGTCAGCATTGCTTTTAATTCCCGTAAAATCTGCACCACTCGATTCAAACCCGTCAATTATAACCCACTCGCAACCCTTGCGGACATATATATTATGACCGACGGAACCATGCAGAACGGCCTTATACTTCTGCTCGGATTTCAAAACAGTCGGGTTTTGAGGTGTGCCGGCATTGGGAGGATAGAGATTTATTTGTCGTCCTGTATAAATCCCCGACTTGAAAATAAACGTATGTCCACCACCAATATCGCTTAACTTATCTTGAAAAAACTTCCAGCTAATAGGATTGTTTTGCGTTCCATCAGCATCAGCTTTTCCAAGAGGAGCTACATAATACTCTTTTGCCGTAACAACTATGGTTGATACTAAGAATAGAAAAACAATTATGATGTTCCGAAATTTCATTCGCTAATTAATCCACGAAGTTTTTGGGCATTCTTTTTTATGTTAAATTCCTCTTGTATATATTTAGTCGCATTTTCTCCAGCAATTGTCAATTCACCATAGTTTTGTAACAAATATCTCAATATTCCCACAAGAGCATTAACATCTTTTTCGGGAACCATCCAGCCATTGTAACCATGTTTTATCAATTCAGGTATTCCTGATATATCTGTCGAGACAACCGGAATCCCACAAGACATTGCTTCCATCATCGCAACCGGAATACCATCCATATCACCATCCGGCAAAGTTATGCAGGGCATCAGAAATAAAGAGGCTTCCTTGAGAAAATCCCTTACTTCATCGTTATTTTTAGGACCATGCAAAAAAACATTGCCCTCGATGTCATTTGCTTCTATAAGACTACAAAGTTGCTCATATTCTTCACCACCACCAATAATATCATATCTGAAATTAATATTCGCCTTCTTTAGTTCGGCACAAGCTTTGATGGCATAATCAAACCCCTTTTTAGGGGTCAGCCTTGCAACAGCAACCATCTTTACACCAGTGGATTTTCTTTTTTCTGAAGAAAATTTATTCATGTCAATTCCGCAATGAACAATATGGCATAAGCCAGCAACATCATCGCCACAATTTTCTCTTAAATAATCCATATTATATTGCGATATTGTAGCAACAAACTTGCACTTTCTTAACCTGTATCTTAAAGATGTCGCCAAGCGAGTGAAAATATCAAAAGCATGAACTGTGCATGAAACTGGTTTTTCTGTTAATATGGAAATCATTATTCCCAAACTTAATGAACGACTGGCGAAATGAACATGCAAGTGTTCAATATTTTTAGCATTGCAAATCTGAGAATAATAAAATGCAGGCAAGAATTCATATACGGCTTTCATAAATTCAGTTACGGACACAAGCAATAAACCACAAAGCCAGCAAAATACCTTAGCAGTCTTGATTGGTGAAGCAATCAATGTTTTGAGAAAACACAAAAACATTAGTAGCTGACTTGCTCTAAAAAGGGATTTTTGATTCCATTTCAACATCAAAAGTGAGAGATTCTCAAACTTGTACTTCCTGCAGCTAATAAGCGGTAATATCTTCCATCCCGCATCTTCGTGAGCCTGCATTTCATTAACAACAAATGTCATGCTCGTTGTCAAACCCGAAACTACGTAGGCGATTCTCATACTTGCCTTTTTTCAAGAGACTAATATAAAGTGAGTACTTTTTTATAAGCAGCGACTGTCAAAGCAGCTACATGTGATGCTTTATAGCTCTCCTTCGCCTCAGCTTTTGACCTGATACTCATTTGGTTTTTTAATGAAGTATTTGACAAAAGAATGCTGATTTTGTCAACGAGAGCTTTTTCGTCATTTAACGGAACAAGAAATCCGGTTTGGCCGTCTTTAACCATATACTTTACACCCCCAATATCAGTTGCTACAACAGGCACCCCAATCACCATTGCCTCCGAAATAACTAAAGGTGAAATTTCACGCTTTGAAGTCAAGACTAAACAATCTGCTTCAGAAAACTCTCTTTGCAATTTTGAAATAGATAGATTTCCAAGAAATACAACCCGATCCTGTAAACCGTTTTTGATTACATAATTTTTGCATTTCTTAAAATAGGTTGGCTGATATTTGGTAGATCCAGCTATTCGCAATTCGGCCTCAGGGAATTTATTCAAAATCACTTTGAATGCTTTTATTGCAACCAAAAAGTTTTTTAATTTTGAAACTCTACCACAACAAACAATTCGATATCGCAAAGGATTATACTCTTGCTCAAAATACGAATCATCAACAGGATTACAAATCTTCCATATATTCTTTTGTGTTTTATCTGGGATATATTTTGCAAGATAGTCGTTTATTAAAATTAGATTACGAAGTTTTTTTCTTGATTGACCTTCAATAATCGTTAACCATAAAGCCTTAGATAACCTTAAGATTATATTACGATTATCCCACAAGGCATCTTTTTCCATAATTCCATGTATTGTGGTCAACTTGGCATCGTGATAGCCGGCCGCCAAGTATGACACTCCCTGAAAATGAACAATATCCGGCTTAAGGCTTTGTAAAAAATCGTTAAGTATTCTCTTGCCTGATATCATATCGTAAAGTGATTTCATCAAAAACCCCCACTTCCCTATTACACCAATCCTGTAAATTTTAACATCGTCCCATTCCTGCATTGTAACATACTGTTTTGAGGTAGTCGGTACTACTATGGAGAGCTTGATGTCAGCATATTTTTTAAGCTCACCAGTAAGATATCTCGCTACTCCCGCAACACCTCCATCTATATGATTAAAGTTTTCCGGAAACGGTGTAACCATTACTACATGCATATTTTTTGTCCCTATATTTCACACACATCTGTTAGTTGATAATTATTCTTATCTCCAAATTCCTTTGCAATTAACCAGCATAATGTCAGACACAGAGGATAATATTTTTGTGTATAATCTGATTCTGTCATTGCAGCAGTAAAAATAAAAACAAGAATCATCTTCCCTAAAAGTTTTGGTAAAAAAACATCTATTTTTCTTAGACGTGAAAATATATTTACATGCATAGCTAAAAACGAAACAAGGCCTACGATGCCAAGTTCGGCAGCAATACTTAAGAGATTATTGTGAGCCATTTTACTAACAGGACTGTCATAAACCGTCATGCCAATGCCTCTTCCGAAACCTCCTGATTGTAAAAATGCTGCCCAGTGTGCACTCCATAAATAATACCGTTGTCCAGCTCGTGTACCCTCTTCAAAAATACTTTGGAACCGTTCTTCAACGATTATCCCTAAGATGCCCAATTTGATCATAATGAATAATACTAACCCTCCAAACAATAGAACAAAAGATATTGTCATTATTTTTTTTATAAGTTTTGTGCCACCTGTAAAAATAGTTCCTGTTAATAAAGCTATTGGTAATGCCAGATAAACAGCTCTACCCTTGAGAAGAAGTATGCAAGCAGCAAAAATGATTGTAGCTATCAAAAATGCAGCTTTCGTAAATATACCGCCAAAAGCAAGAAGGAAATATATTGAAATTATGAAGCCTACCGCAAGATATCTTCCTACGATATTAATATCTTCAGTAGCTTTAATTTGGCTTGAATCCCCCCAAACCGACTTGATCTCACTCCTTTGCTGGGTGTGTTCAACTTCTTCAAATCTTCCAGTTTTGAATAAATAGGCAGAGCTTACAAGACAACCTAACACAAACACAATAAGTAAACCTTTTAATGCTGGCTCAGATCGAATGTTTACCACAATAAGCAATGGCAAGCCGACCCATTTCAAAAGCATCGACTGAAATATAACAAAAGAAGCCAATTTGTATTTAACAAAAAATATTCCTAAACCCATCCACAAAATAAATAATAGTATCCAAAGTGCTACGCCATCCCATCTTAAAAAGATAGCTTGAATAATCTTTGGCAAACTCACAAACAATGCAATAATTGCAATAATTTTGCTCGCTGTAGTAATTTCAGGAATTATGCTAAAAAGCCACTCGCAGGGAATAATAAATACTAACACAAACACAGGAAATACAGGTCTTAATATTGTATGAAATAGACCTGCTATCACTATTATTCCTATTGCTATAACCATCAAATGTAGATATAGGAACAAAGCAGTTAAAGCCAATGTTGGACCCCATATCATTATTGACAAAACTGCTTCTCTTTTTATCACATCGTAATCTTCCATATTAGATGCAACTAAATCATCAACAGAATAACTCATAACTTTAAGCCCCTCATCATTTAATCCCGGAACATCTTTTCATACATATCAATCTGCTGTTTACACTTGTCATTGACATTGAATTTTGAAATCTTACCAAAACCCAACCGCCCCATAGTTTCGGCTTTCTGTGGATTTGAAAGGATTTCATATATAGCATTTTTCAACCCATCCACATCTTCAGGTTCAACCAACAGCCCGTTTCTATCATGTTCAACCACCTCTGGTATGCCGCCAATATTTGAAGCAACTATCGGCAATGATTGACTCATAGCTTCAAGTATTGCTAAAGATATTCCTTCAGATCTTGAAGGTTGACAGTAAACATCCGCGGCGCACATAATTCTTAACACATCCCCCCTGTGCCCAAGCCATATAATATTATCAGACACATTATACTCCACCGCCATATCTTTGAAATGTCTTGTTTTTTCAGGGTTTATTGCTGCTCCCACTTCCAATAACTTCGAATCCGGCATCTCCTTTGTCAATTTACTTAACGATTTAATGAGTATATCAAGCCCTTTAACGTCATCGTGAAAAGCAACACAAAGAATTACTTTATCGATTTCACGAAGGCCTAACTCTTTTCTCATTTCTGATTTTGAGCAGGCTCTTCCTTTAACAGGTACACCAAGATAAAATACCTGGGATTTATGCTTATTTAGACCGAGGCTTCTAAAATCTTTCAATACCCCCTGGGAAACGGCTAAAATCCTATGCGACAATATCTGCCGGGCTTTTACAGCAAGCTTATGTCTAAATCCCAACTTGGGAATATCTTCAGGTCTAATACCACTATGTAAAGTGCTTAATACCACCGGGACTCTTGCAAATCTAGCTGCAAGAAGAGCCAAAATAGCTGTGGGATTAAAATGTGCATGCAAAACATTATATTTATGCTGTTTTAAAAATTTTGTAAGCTTTAAAACATATTCAAATCTATTCTGTGCACTCAGAAACTCAATGTTTTCTCCTCCTACGGATTCCAAATCTGCGATAAATTTTTCATCCGATGGCAATTTTTCCCACAACACACTAAATGCATAATTTCTTTTTGCACTTTCTTTAGCCATATAAAGCATGTATTTTTCAAATCCACCATATTTCAACGATATTAAACCTGGGACATGTATTATTTTTAATTTCATATTATCCAAATAATGTTCGAATCATTTTTTTTAGCTTGAGTAACACATTAACTGCAACAGAAGGAATAATTGATAATATAAAATATAAGCATTTCTTTTTATTGCTAATAATATCAGAGTAATCCATTAGAACCTTCCTTATTAGATTTTGCCTGTTATTCAAACTGAATGTTATTATTGTTGTATGTATAAATTCATTGAATAATCGCATCAAAGATTTATATCTTTGTCCCTCTACTTTTTTAAGCAAACCGATATGTTTGTTTATAAATTTCAAAAGAGGACAATCAGAATATGGATAATTTTGCGATTTTATAAGACTCTTTGCTGTATCTATGTAATATTCTGCTACGGCCTTGTTCAGATGGGCTAATCTTGGATATTCAAGTGCTATTCTAAGCCACATATCCACATCGTCTGCGGTTTTAAGTTTAGTATCCATAAGCCCAACTCGATCAAAGATTTTTTTGTGAATCATCACACCATCAGTATCTAAACCACCTCCATTGCAAACAAATACAAAAGAATCAACAATAACACCACCCTGAAACAATTGCCTTGAATTTTCTTTAAAGGATACCACATTTAATGTTCCATCAGACAATCTTCTATTACTGAAACCTGTTGACCATTCAATTCCAGGATGCTTCTTAATTAATTCAATATGAGACATAAGATTATCAGGCAGCCACACATCGTCGGCATCTAAAAAAGCGATCCATTTCCCTTTGGCATTCTTAATACCTGTATTCCTTGCGGTTGAAACACCTTGATTTTCCTGCTGGATTAAGCAAATTCTATCATCATTAAGTTTTTTAACTACATCTACACTATTATCCGTTGAACCATCATCGACAATAATCACTTCAAAGTCCCGAAATGTCTGAGCCAAAACAGAATCCAGAGCACGCTTTATAAATTTCTCTTTATTGTATAATGGGATTATTACACTAACTTGCATAAATTACTTTCTTATTATCTCTTTAAACTTTAAGCCCGCATCTAAAGCAAGAGCATTGACGTCTTGCATACCACCCTTCAAACTTTCCCTTATATGGTTATTTTGCTCGATAACCATTTTGATTTTCTCTTGTATTATCATAGGGGAAAAATCTTCAGGCGAAACTACAAAATCTGTATGACCAAAAAGCATTTCATTAAGGCCGTAAGCTTTGGTGCTATAGGCAAGACTCACCGTTGGAACGCAAGTTGAAAAAGCGGCAATTGTTGCATGAGTTCTTGATGCTACCAGACAATTAAGTTTAGATATAACCCATTTGGTTTGAGCCGCATTAATGTTTTCTGGAACCAAATAAATGTCGTCTTTCAGTTTTAATTTTTCGCGGATTTCATTCAATAGAGTATAATCATTGCTGTGTGGAGAAGTAACATGTGGTATTAATACGATTGGCCTTTGAGTTGTTTTTCTCAAACAAGACAATAGCTCAAGAGAAATATCAACAAGAGTTTCTCTCTTATTATCACCAATGTAACAAGTCATCAAAGGGCTTATATTAAAACCAATTGCTTCCTTTGGCATGTCAAAACCAAGTAGTTTTGAGTCTGTAGGTTCTGGATCCATCAAGAATGCAGGGTCAGACATCAAATAAACATTGTCGCAAACACCATTTTTTGCTAAATACTCAAGGGATTTCTTTTCACGAACAAATATGGCTGTTACTTCCTCTCTTAAATGCCTATGCATATCCTTGGCAAAATCCGGCTCATGGTCAAAAGGTCCGACGGACGCACCCCAGATTACTAATGGTTTATTATGTTTTAATACGTAATTATCGAGGTTTACGAAACCCCAAGGGATGCCGTAATCGAGTGAATAATTATCTCCTCCCAAAGAAAAAACCGCTGCACATTCCTTAATATTGTTTCTGATACCACTAAAGTAAAGTGAATTTGCCAAATGCTTATTAGTTCGCCTTAATATCTGCCATAAAATCCATTTTGTCGTCCACCTTCTTGATGAAACTATTGGCGTATGAGTAATCCCAGGATCGCTTTCATTGGGCATAAAAGCTGGATTTGTTACATCAAAATTTGCATTCACAAATTTAGGGTCATCAAAAGCATGACGAAGAATTTTAACTGTCCCGCGAACAATCGCTTCGCAACCCCTATTCAGATATGAACCGTTACCTACAAATAAAAACGTTGGTCTGTTTGTATTCATCTACACACCTTCCTTAAAACTCTTCTAATAATGGCATTAGGAATGCGAAAGTATTTTGATTTTCTTTTTGCAGCATTAATCTTCTGCTGAAAATTGCCCATCAGCTTGTTAAATACTTGAATATTCTTTTCTGCTTCAACCCAGTTCTTGGCGCTCTCTTGCGAAATATCAAAGCGAATTTTTGTAAGTCCCTTTCTGCCAATATCAAAAGACCTTCTGGTAAGTTTTAATCTTATGTTTCGAGCAGCTTGACTTTTTGCAGATGCTATTTTTAGCCTAGTTTTAATATCTTTTCGCTTCTCATCAAGTACACCTTGTTGACCCTTGATAACATCCTCGATTCCCAGATTGGATATCTCAATGTCTCTCCTTGAATCTTCTGCCAGAATTTCAGTCAAAGTTTTATTTCGCAACAATACAATGCTATGCCCCTTCCAATCAGAACTATAACCCGGCAACCATGCATCCATAAAAACAGCATCGGCACATTCAGCAAAGATATCATCACAAAAATTACAGGGATTGGGAGTAAAGTAGTGATCTGACCAGGCCTGATTCATGCCTTCGGTCCAGTAAACGACACCTTCAAGGGCTGCGTTCGTCCTTGCGCCACAGACGAATTTCATTCCATAATCTGACGCCGGACGGTTTGGGTCTTTGATACGAAACGTAACTTGCTTGAGGCAATGAGGGTTCCCACCACCCAATGCGCAGATATATTCAGCAAAAAACTTACTCTTTAACTGGCCACAAACTAAGCCTAACACAAATTTTATTCTGCGTTTAAGTTTTGGATTTATCTGCATTGCCAAACGAATGGCCTTACAAACACAAGGAAGGCCAATTATGGCATATCGCCCATCATGTGATAAAATGTGTTTAATAACCTCACTTGTTTCGACAGGGTAATAACAGGAACGGGAACATTCACGAACTTCATCAGGGGTGTTGCATATCTTAAACTCAAATAATTTTTCCGGGTCATCCTTTAGAGATACGCAAGCCGCATGGTCAACAAGGTTATCAGTAAGTAATTTTTCCAATGTCCATGTCGCCAAACCGCCTGATGCCCCATTTCCACGGTGACCGTTAACTCTGGAATATCCAACAAAGGCATCTAAATAATAGCCGGTTTCCGGCGTATGCTTAATTCCAGGTGTCTTTGCAAAAAGCTTCTTTCCCAATGTGTTTTCGTTATCTTGATTGTTATAGCACGGGCACACATCCAGGCACAAATGGCATTTTTCATCGCAGATATTACCGGTTTCAAAAGCATTATATTCACCTGATCTGTTAAATTCAATTTTTAGGTTTTTGTGTGGGCACATACTGGCGCAAATTCCGCAACCAATACAAAGATTCTTATTAACAACTTCAGTACATACATTTTTATGATTTGTAATATTATTTATGATTTCACCTATACAGAATTATGGCAACCCAATATAATCCCATGGATATGCCATTTGTAATTAAAAATGATATTGCCGCGTCCATCCTATACCTAACTTCAGAATCAAGAAAAGGCAAAACAGAACATTTAGAATACCACCTACTATTTTTCAAAATCATTATGATTTGAATCTTATTAGACTAACCAAAAAACTTCTGTCCTGCCTGTTGAGAATAAAAAGAAACGCAAAAGGCAAATATATTACTGCCATTATTGCACCCACTGATATCAATCGGAAATAGGAAGTTAAATCATAATTACAGCTAACTGAATAACAAACAACAGCGAATACCGAGAACATCAAAACAGACTTCGTAATTGGTCCGTATAAAATGAGCTTAGATGAGTCAAGTATTTTTCCTGAGTAAATTGGTGTGAATATAAGATTTTTCGCAAGGAGACATATCATTGTCGAAATTGCCACGCCATATATTCCTAACGATGTATTTACGAGAATAGAAGACAAAATCACATTTAATACGCCACCAATTATTGTCATTATTGCAGGCAATTTAACACGATTCATTCCTCTAAAAATTGCAAATGCTGGCATTATTATCATATTGACCGCAGCCGGCGCAATGAGTATCCACATCAATAAATGAAACTCAGCAAAGTCGTTACCAAGCCAGCAGGTAAGTAACGGTTTCGAAAAACCGCATAACAATGATATCGGCAAAAGCATTAACGCCGCCATAAACCTGAGAGATTTTCGCAGTTGTCTTATTAGCTGGTCAATATCACCTTTCCCAATTAACTCGTAAAATATAGGTGTTAAAACGCCGCTAATAGCTCCGCCTAACATTTGCAGCAAAATCAACCACTGCAATACAGGAGCGTAACGCCCGCACTGGGTTGCTCCTAAAAACACATTAATAACAACCATATCAATACTTAAATACAGCAAAGCCCCAAGCTGATTTATTGTAGTCCATATGCCCATACCAAGCATATCCGTTAGGGCTGTTTTGCTGTAATCATTAATGGATAATTTGAATTCAGGTGTGAGTTTCTTCGTAAAAAACATAGAAAAAGCTAAAATACATAACGCCATTGCTAAATACGAAATACCCACATACCCGAGTTCTGGCTTCAATAAGTAAAAACAACTGACAATAAAAACAACCTGCAATAATTTGCCGGCGATCTTACTGATATTCTGCAAGTCAAATCTATGTTTTATTAAAGTGCTGACCAAAAAAGAGCTTGTAATAGCAGTAACAACAGTTGAAATTACTACGGATAAGAAAAGTATTCCAGACTGAAATTCATGACCTTCAGGTACGTTGAAAATATCAGCGAAGAAAAATGAAATCACCAAGCCAACAAGCACCAAAACAACTGAAGCGCCACCAAGAACGAATAATGATGTATTAAAATACCTGTTGCACGCTGGATAATTACCTTTGGCATAATTTACCACGACAAAACGCCCGACAGTAGCGCTTATGGCTAAAGTAAGCAAACCAAAATATCTCGTTATCGAAGTTACCAGTGGTACCATTCCATAAAGTGCAACACCCAGCTTGGATATAAGAAATGGGGTAAGCCAAAGCATAACTACAGAAAACATAAAAATCTGCAATATATTGGTGCTGACATTTAAAATTAGTCGTTTTTTAGCTTCTGCTAAATTGCTCATATTTTTTTGAACCGTATCCCCGTCTTTATACTGATAACATAGGCAATAAAAAAAGCTATCAGCACCCAAAATCTGAGAGCCGATAGCTAATTTCGTACTTCTCTACAACACTACCATCTCCGTATCCGACGGCTCGCCATCGCCGGCTTTGTTAACTGCTATAATTTTATATTCCAGCTTTTTACCGCTCGGTTGCTCGACCAATCTTGTCTCTGTCATAATATAAACCATATTTACCACACAAAGGTCTCGAAGTTTTTTAATACTGGCTACTGGCTATTGATTACACAGAAAAGATAGTAGTAATAGCAAATAGCAAACAATAAAATCTACTGGATACTGACTATTAACTACTGGCTATCGGCTATTGGTTCCTGCGGCTGATATACCAATCAACTGTTTCCTTGAGGCCTTCCTCGAACGGGGTTTTGGCGGTGAAGTTGAATTCTTTTTCCGCTTTCGAGGTGTCCAGGCATCGGCGGGGCTGGCCGTCGGGTTTTGATGAGTCCCATTTTATCTCACCTTTGAAGCTGGTGAATTTTGCGATTTTTTCTACCAAGTCTTTTATGGTAATTTCGAAGCCGGCCCCGATATTGACTGGTTCCGGCTTGTTGTAATGTTCGGCGGCGAGGAGGATGGCTTCTGCGGCATCATCAACGTAGATGAATTCACGTGAGACTTTTCCCGTCCCCCAGCAGGTGATATGCTCTTGTCTCTTTTCGACGGCATCGACGCATTTCTTTATCAAGGCCGGGATGACGTGACTTGATTCGGGCTCGAAGTTGTCACCGGGTCCGTATAGGTTAACGGGCAGCAGAAAAATAGAATTGAATCCGTATTCCTGTCGATACGCCTGCGACTGAACGAGGAGCATTTTCTTAGCCAGGCCGTAAGGAGCGTTTGTATCTTCCGGGTATCCCTTCCAGAGGTCTTCTTCTTTGAAAGGGACGGGGGTGAATTTAGGGTATGCACAGATTGTTCCGATTGCGACGAATTTGGGGACCTTACGCAATCTTGCCTGCTCAATAAGCTGGACACCCATCATAAGATTTTCGTAGAAAAACCTTCCGGGGTGTTCTCTGTTGGCACCGATGCCACCTACCACAGCGGCCAGGTGTATTACAATCTCAGGCTTCATATCGGCATACATCCTGTTGATGTCATCGAGTTTTACGAGGTTGTAATCTTCGATTTTTGGTATGAGGATATTTTTGCAGTTTCTTTTTCGCAGTTTCTCGCTGATGTAGCTTCCGAGGAATCCATCCCCTCCGGTAACAACGACTCTTTTGTCTTTGAAAAAATTACTGCCCATTTTCTTCTTTGTTTTCTTTATGCTCTTTCCAGACTTTTTCGCGTTCAGCCAATTTCATATCGGCATCGGTCATCAGCTTTGCGAGCTGTTTGAATGTTACTTTTGGTTCCCAGCGAAGGATTTTTTTTGCTTTTGAGGGATCGCCGAGCAGGGCATCGACTTCTGTCGGCCTGAAATATCGGGGGTCGATTTCAACGTATTTTTCCCAATCGAGATGGAGGTATCCGAATACTTCTTCGAGGAATTCTTTTACGGAATGATTCTGGCCGGTAGCGATGACGAAATCATCGGGCTCATCCTGCTGGAGTACAAGCCACATAGCTTCGACATAATCGCCGGCAAAGCCCCAGTCTCTTTTTGCATCGAGGTTGCCGAGGTAAAGTTTGTCCTGCAGTCCGAGTTTTATTCTGGTAGCAGCCCTGGTGATTT
>Ga0114918_10001756_pt1 | contig 19445 bp, 19 predicted proteins | sample LantaG_FD_87015 | JGI IMG/M metagenome (GOLD analysis project Ga0114918, IMG submission 87015) | Deep subsurface microbial communities from Baltic Sea to uncover new lineages of life (NeLLi) - Landsort_02402 metaG | ecosystem: Environmental > Aquatic > Marine > Oceanic > Sediment | place... | reverse complement strand
GGTGACGCCCTGTCGGCTGTCGAGGCGCAACCCGCACCGGTTGGGGCCATCGGTGCGAGTCCCTTCGGCGGCAACGCTGAGGATTCTGTGGCCAGTTGCGTTGATGATGAAGTCAGCGATGTATGTGCGTCTTCGGCACCCATCTTCGTGCTCTACTTGTCGGGTTCCGGTTGCACGGATACGTGTGAGCGGACGCGTTATGACCTCATCTACCTGGAAGGTGTTTTCCCACAGCTTTCGTTTGAAGAGCGACCGGTTGAGGAGAACTACGGGCTTGCGGATGCTTTGGGCGAACGGCTCGGCTTGCCAGAGGTTCAGCGGCGGCGGGCTCCTGCTGTGGTGGTAGGCGAGGACTATCTGGTTGGTGATGGATTGGTGCTGGATAACCTGCGCGAGCGTGTGGCTGCCTATGCGGAGTCCGGTGCGATGGCCCTTTGGTACTCGATTGATCTGCCTTAGCTTGTGGTCAAGTGGGTTGTGAGTTTCCACGGGGTGATGAGGTGAGTGAGTGCGGCGCATAGAGATTGGTGGGGATTGGGCAGCCGTCGTCAGGACGCTAGCCGACGTGGGACGCGTATTCGGTCTTTCGCTTCTGTTGCCTACGTTGGTGGCCATCCTCGATCGTGAGGTGGGGCTGGCGCTGGCGTTTGGTGGCGCCTCTGTGGTCGTACTGCTGGCAGCCATCGGGGGTCGGAGGCTGGGGCGGCGCGATGTCGACAACTGGCACGCGACGCTGGCACTGACGCTGGCGTGGCCTCTGTTGTCGATCATCTCGAGCCTGCCCTTTGTGGTTGGCGGTGTTCCCGGCCTGGATGCGCTGTATGAGGGGGTCTCGGCGTGGACCGACACCGGGTTGACGATGATCCAGGATCCTTCCACGCTGCCTGCTTCGCTGGCAACGTTCCGCATCCTGATTCAGTGGTTCAGCGGACTGGGGATTGCGATGTTCATGCTGCTCCTGCGCGCTTCGTCGCCGCGCGTTGCTCGCAGTCTCTTCGAAGCAGAGGGGCGTCCCGAGAACTTCTCCACGAATACCTGGCAGATTGGGCGCACGGTGGTGCGTATCTATGCGTTCTACACGTTGGCCGGTGCTGTGGCTCTTTGGTTGACCGGGCTGCCGCCCGTGTCGGCGTTGGCCCACGCCGTGACGTCGCTGTCCACCGGTGGGTTCTCCACAAACTCCGTGGGGGTGGGCCTCTACGGCGCGCTGCCCTCTGTGGTCGCAATGGTTTTGATGGTGGCCGGTGGTATCAGCTTCACGGCTCATCGCTCTCTGCTCCAGGGCAGGTTCCGGGAGTTCTTCGCGAATCCGGAGATACGCGCACTGTTTGCGATCATCGGTGGCGCTACGGTGCTGGTGCTGGTGGGATTCGGAGCTGCCGGGGAGGACGTGGTCTCCTCTGTGATTCCGGGCATTTTCTACGTCATCACCTCAATCACAACGTGTGGAGCCGGTACAATCGTTGCTCTGAGCAGTGTGCCTGAGAGCGTGCGCTTCATCGTGTTGATGTTGATGGTCAGCGGCGCCGTTTACGGGTCCACGACAGGGGCACTGAAATTGTGGCGTCTGATCATCGTAGGGAAAGTCGTCGGGCGGGAGGTTCACCGTCCTTTCCTGCCGGCTGCTGCTGTTGTGCCGATCCGGGTCGGCGGGGCCGTGATCTCGGAGTCGGTGGTTGTGACAGTGACGGGCTACGTGATACTGTATGTCGTGATGGGCCTGGCAGGTGGGCTCATCTTCATGATCGCAGGCTATCAGCCGATCGATGCGCTGTTTACTGTGTTCTCGGCTCAGGGGAACGTGGGCCTGAACGCGATGCCGGATGCGCTCTATTTCGGTATGCCGTCAGGCTTGAAGTGGCTCTTGATCCTGCACATGTTGGTGGGGCGTGTGGAGATACTTCCGCTGCTGTCGATGCTGCACGGACTTCGCAAATAGGGGGGACAGGGATGTTGTTCAAAGGGAACATTGTCATTGCCGGGCATAGCAGTTTTTCCTGGGCGCTTGTGGAGCAGTTTGCACCGGCCATCCGGGGGCGGCTCTACTTCGTGCTGCCCGATCACGATCAGGCCACAGAGGCCAGTTTGGAGGCAAATGTCATCGCGGTGCACGGGCAGATCACCGACACCGGTGTCCTCGACCAGCTGGATCTGACGCATTGCTCCGCGTTCATCGCCAGCTCGCGCGAGGACGAACCAAATATCCTTGCTGCTCTCTATGCCAAGCAACACGGCGCCCAGCGGGCATCCGCGCGCGTTTTCAACGCCGAGTTTATGCCGCTGGTGTTGTCCCTGGGCGTGACGCCGCTACAGACCTCGCACACCGCGGCTGCATTCACAGCGTTGAGCCTGCTCAAGCCGTCGGTATCGGAACTGGTGCAGCCCGCATGTGCCGGCGGGCGGTTCGTGTTGGAGGAGATTGAGGCTGCAGACTATCCCGAGTTGGTGGGGTGCCGCCTCGGGAGCCTGCACGCAGAACACTTGCACATCATCGCCGTAGCTCAAGGTGGCGATGTGCACCTCGGCTATGCTACCGTGGTGAACCGCGATGCGACACTGATCGCGATGTACGATAGGCAGATCACGTCACGTCTGCGTCTGGAGATGCGAGACGTCGCGGCTCGGGCCGCGCACGAGGCCCCTGAGAGACCGTGAGCTGATAAGCTCGTGACCTAGGAGGTCCCAGATGATCTATCCTTCTCCTCGTGTTGGCTCTTCTTCGCCGGGGTGGTGAGTTTCTGGTACTCCTCCCAGGAGATGAACTCGCCGCCGTCGATCTGCTGGTCGATGACCCTATAGCCGGCGTCAAAGCGTGTTGTCGTCTGGATTAGGCTGAAGCAGGCACCATCCATCACCTCTTTGCGCAGAATCAACTCGCCGCTGTCATAGTCCCGCTGCAGATCGTGACGCCTGTCGGCGCGAACCCGCACGGGCGCGCCACAGCGGTCGCACTTGATATACAGATAGATGCCGTCAGGATCGCGGATCTCTCCACCGCCTGAGCCGAATACCGAATCGATGATCTTCTTCAAAAACCCCATGGTCTATTCCTCCCCAGCTTGGTAGAGCGACGTCATCGACTTGCTGATGTGCGCAACCTCGCCCTCGATCTGATGCTGTATGGCTCCGCGCACGAGTGGCAGCCCCAACAATCGCCGCCGAAAGCTCCGGTCACTGCCCACCGCCAGGCGGAGGTGTGTCGTGTTCTGTGAGGTCGGCTCCAGTTCGAAGTAGCCCCAGATGTCGGGGGTGGGGCTGAGTACCTTAAAGATGAACCGGTGATCCTCGACCTCGACGAGTTCGAATTTGAGCACGAGTTTCACAAAACCGGCAAACCCCTCCTCAGTCTGGAATCGGGCGCCGGGCTCCCCGAATTCTCCCTGTGTGAAGACAAAGCCTGCGTGGCTCTCAAATGCATAGCGTCCCGGATGGTCGGCGAGCGCGAGAAACCAAGCTGTCGCGAAGTCCACGGGCACATTGACCCGGGTCTCCGCAATGAGGACGGGATTATTCATCAAGTTCAGTCTCCTCTCCGAGGAAGATATAGCCGATACCTGGGCGTGTTTGGATATAGACGGGGTCGCTGGGATCTCGTTCGGGAGTACCCGGAGCTCAAGATTATGGCGGTGCACCGCGGCTTCGGCTTCTTTGCGGTCCGAGATGTCGCGGGCGAAGATGACAATGCCGGCAGGTTCGCCGCGACTGTCGGCGGTGAGCGCGGCGCCAAGCTCGCCGGCAAACGGTGTGCCATCAGAGCGAACCAGCGTGAGTTCCCGGTCACGAAGGGTGTGTCCTTGGAGAACGTGAGTGACCATATCTTGGGCCTCAGCCCGGTCCCCAGGCGCAACCAGGGCGAGAAAGCTCTTGCCCAGCACGTCTCTCGGGCGCTCGTAGCCGTGCAGTGCAAGCATTCTGTGGTTGCACATCAGGATCTTACCGTCGAGTGCCAGAAGGAAAATCGAGTTCGGTGAGGTCTCAATAAGCGTCCGGTAGTGGCTCTCACTTTCGCGTAGGGCGCCTTCGATGAGTCGTCGTGTCTCAAGTTCTCGCTGCGATCGTTCGTAGAGGCGGGCATTCTGGATGGCCGTGGCGGCCGAAGCCGAAAGGACGTCGACCCGCGCTACATCGCTACGGCTGAAGCCGTCGATTCTATCACTGGCGAGGTTGATCGTGCCGATCGTAGTGACAGTGCCGGTTTCCCTTGAGCTGACGTTGAGTGGGCAGCAGATCAGTGAGACTGCTGGCATCTGGCTTCGGGCTGCGATGCGATCATCGCGCCGGGGATCACGTCGCAGATTCTTCACGTAGACGCGCGTGTTGTTGCGCACTGCCCAGCCAACTACGCCCTGATCCAGCGTGATCTGGTAGCCGCGCAGGACATCGCCGCCAGGGCCATCGGCTTGCCAGCAGGTGAGGGTGGTGCCGGCTTCATCCAGGAGCCAGATCGACCAACTGCCGGCGGCTAGTATCGCCTGGGCCTCCTCGAGCACACTGTGGATCACGTCTCCCAGGTCCAGGCTTGCGCTGAACGCCAGTGCGGCGCGGTGCAACAGCTCGAGTCTCCTTACATTGAGAGTCGTTTGGGTTTCCACGTTGCCGAGATTCCGATTGGTGTTTCCTTCGTGAGGCGATGTCTCTGGCATAGGGTCGTTCTTGCTAGTTCTGAGTTGGGTTGTGGTCAGCAGGGCACCCAAGGCTATGTGCTTTCCGCTGAAGGTTGAGATTGTCTCGCTGACATTGTACAGTACAAACCTGTTGGCGCAACGGCACCCACATTGTATAATGGATGTTGACACTGTGTTGGATGTAGACAGGAGAGTGACGATGGATCAAAGTGGCGGATTGCTGTTCTGGGGCGTTTTGATTGTGGTGATGCTCGTCTTGACGTTGCTGCCGCGATGGATGAACCGCAGACGGATGAATCAGCGTAAAGGAGAGCTACAGGTGGGGGACCGCGTGTTGACGATCGGCGGCTTGATTGGCGAACTCACCCATATCGATTTCGAGGGCAACATCGCCCGCATCAAGTTGGCTGAGGGTGTGGAGATCCAGATCATGCCAGATGCTATCAGCGGGAAGCGCGGTGATCAGACATCAGGTGCACAGGACGCCGACGACGGAGCCGATGGCGTCGGGGCTGACGAGACCGAGTAGCACCCCTTAGGGCGGATATGGTTGCAGCTATCCGCGAAGAGATAGAATCCTATGCATGTTTCTGTTGCCGCGAGTAAGATTAATATGTGGGCCGCCCGCGAAAGCGGTGACACATTGGAAATGGTGGAACGCCCGCACGGCGGATTGTCTTTCGTGCTGGTCGATGGGCAGAGCTCCGGACCTGGTGCCAAGTCGCTGAGCTTGCAGGTGGTGCGCAAAGTCATCTCCGATCTCGCCGAGGGTGTTCGCGATGGCGCGGTCGCGCGTGCGGCCAACGACATGCTCTACACCCGGCGCCGAGGTAAGGTATCCGCAACGCTGGTGATCCTTTCTGTGGAGCTTGACAGCCGGCGTCTCCTTGTGACGCGCTGTGGGAACTCCCCGGTGTTTGTGCGCCGTCCTGCTGGGGAAGTGCTTGAGCTGGATACCGATGCTCTAGCGCTCGGGTTCTACCGTCATGCCCGTCCGCTGGTGGAGCAGGTTCTGTTGGAACCGGGCCTGCTCGCCGTGGCGTGCACAGACGGCCTGGTTCACGCGGGCAGCCGTTCGGGGAGTGAGACGCTTTACGTACCCGAAGCCATTGAGGACATCTGGCAGGCGCAGCCCTCGGCGCAGGCAGTTGCCTCGGGGCTTCTCGATCGCGCGCTGGACCTGGACAACGGCCGAGCCATGGATGATACCAGCGTCATCGTTATCCACGTGCAGTCCGGATCTCCAGACGGGCCTCGGCATCTGACGATCGAAATGCCGGTTCCGGATCGCTGAGGCCCGGTTCCGGTCATGGGTCTGTCGCGGTATGGCCGGGCGACTGCCGCGTTCACCGAAGCCCGCCATCCGCTTGCGTCGCCCACGCATCGAGGATGCTAGATGTCGACCGATGCTGGTTCTGCGGCTGATCAATTCGTTATCGGCATTGTCGGGCCGTGTTCATCAGGCAAGTCAACCCTAGCCCGGTATTGTCGTGGTGCAGGCTATGCGGTGAAAGAGATCCTGCAGGAGCACTCTGCGGCTCCGGCGATGTGGCAGCAGATCACCAACCCGGATATCCTTATCTATCTCGATGTCTCTGTCGAGGTCGCTGCGCGCCGAGAGGGACTGACTGTGCCTTCTTCGTGGTGGGCTGAGGAACGGGACGTTCGCCTGATCCACGCCCGGGCACACTGCAATTTCTACATCGACACTTCAGACCTTTCGACGGATGAAGTTGCGGTACGCGTCACGGCATACCTTCAATCATTCACCGGTCAGTGAGCCACCATTCTCAGTCAGGAATCTTGGGGTATGACCAAACAGACGGAGCAAGTCAGACTTAGCGCCGAACAACGCGCGAGCCAATTACCGAAGATGCTGCCGTCGAGCGGATCGGGAGGCTTGCCGGACGCGTCCGCGGAGCCGGCTTCTGGCGCGATGGGGAAGCCGCCGCCGGTGGTGGCTTTTGTGGGACTCTCGGGGAGCGGCAAGACCACGCTTCTGCTGAAGCTGATTCCGGTGCTGCGGGCGAGACAGATACGCGTTGCCATGGTCAAGCATTCCTCGCATCGCGGCGTAGAGACTGATATCGCCGGGTCAGACTCACGGCGTTTCTGGGATGCCGGTGCCCACGAGGTCGCCCTCGTGACGCCGGACCGCGTGGCCCTTACGCGGCGAGTGGAGAGTGAGCCGCGATTGGATGAGGTGCTGTCGGTTGTGGGTAGTGCGGACCTTGTCCTGCTGGAGGGCTTCAAGTGCAGCGATGTGTCGAAGATCGAGGTCATCCGAGCTGCATGCACGTCAGCGCTGCTCGAAGGGCTGCGTGGACGGGTGGCTTGCGTCACCGATGTGGCTGACCTCGCCATGGACTGCCCGGTGTTCGGGCTGAATGACGTAGAGGGCGTGGCGGATTTCCTGATGGAACACGTGGCGGCGTTGGCCTGATGGGGCGTTGGCTGGAGCTGGATCACACGGCCGATCTGGCGCTGCACGTCTGGGGGAGTGATCTCACGGATCTCTTCGTGGCAGCGGCAACCGGTATGTTCTCACTGCTGGCAGAGGCGGCTCCGGGAGGTGCGCGCGTCCGGTTTGAGATGCACCTGACGGCGCCGGATGCTGAATCTCTGTTGGTCGATTGGTTGAATGAGCTGCTGTATCTGTGTGAGACGCAGGACTTCGTGGGCACTGAGTTTGTGTTCGCGATTTTGACACCTATGGAACTTCACGCCGAGGTTGCGGGTCTGCCCGTTGGTGAGCGACGGGCAGACATCAAGGCCGCCACGTACCATATGTTGGCGGTGGTGGCGGCTGAGGCTGGGTATGAGACGGAGATTGTCTTCGATGTGTGAAAGGACGTGCCGGTTCGCGGTGTCTCGGTTGTCCTGGAGCGGTCCGGTGGGTTAGGGAGGTTGGCAATGGTGGCTAAAGAGAGCTTCCGGCGCGTGGGAGAGTGTTCGTGGGAGCTGGCGGAGTCGTATGATGAGCGTATGCAGGCCCCGGCGCGCATCTACGCCTGCCAGGCCTTGTTTGAGCGGGCCTTTGGTGACCGGTCCGTGGAGCAGCTGGTCAATGTGGCCATGCTGCCGGGCTTGGTCAAGTACGCGATGGCTATGCCTGACATGCACCAGGGCTATGGGTTTCCCATCGGTGGTGTCGCCGCCTTTGACTATGACAAGGGCATTATCTCGCCGGGTGGGGTGGGTTACGATATCAATTGCGGCGTGCGCATGCTGACCTCGCGGATGGACTATGAGGATATCGCGCCGCACATAGATGCGCTGGCCACTGCACTCTACCGGCACTGCCCAGTGGTGTCGGTGGTTCCGGTGCTGTGAGCCTCTCATGGGATGAGCTGAATGCGGTTCTCGACGGGGGATCCGGCTGGGCTCTCAAACATGGCTATGCGACCGCTGAGGACGTGGCGCGGACTGAGAGCGAGGGATGCTTGCCGCGGGCGCAAGCCGCTGCTGTACCCGATCGCGCCAAGGCTCGTGGGCGGGGGCAGCTTGGGTCGCTGGGATCGGGCAATCACTTTCTTGAGGTCGATGTCGTGGATGCGGTCTACGATGCCGGCACTGCGGATAGCTACGGGCTGCGTGTCGGACAGGTCGTCGTGCAGATTCACTGCGGTTCTCGAGGCCTGGGTCACGAAGTATGCACGCAGTCGCTGCGGCAATTGCAGGATGCTCCTCGGCGGTATGGTATCCCAATTCCCGATCGGGAGCTGGTCGCTGCGCCGATTGGTTCCCCTGAGGGCCAGGCTTATCTGGCGGCCATGGCTGCTGCGGCCAACTATGCCTTCGCCAACCGGCAGGTACTGGCCCACTTCGTGCGACTCGCGTTTGAGGAGATCCTGGCCGGGAAGGTCTCGGACTGGCATCTGGATCAGCTGTACGATGTGACGCACAACATCGCGAAGGTGGAGGACCATACGGTTGACGGCGTGCCGATGCGTCTGGTGGTGCACCGCAAGGGAGCCACGCGAGCGTTCCCTGCCGGGCGACCTGAACTCCCCGACATCTATCGGACCACTGGTCAGCCGGTGCTGGTGCCTGGGTCGATGGGGACTCACTCCTATGTGTTGGCGGCTGAACCTGCTAGTTTGGAATTGACGCTAGGCTCCAGTTGTCACGGTGCTGGTCGGAGGATGAGCCGCCGCGCTGCCACGCAGGCTGTGCGCGGCGAGAGCGTGCGGGCTGAGCTCAAAGAGCGGGGCGTGGCCGTCCGGGCGAAGAGCATGCGCGGATTGGCTGAGGAGGCCCCATTGGCGTACAAGGATGTGAGTCTGGTGGTCGAGTCGGTAGTTGGGGCGGGCCTTGCGCGGAAGGTGGCGCGCGTGCGCCCGGTGGCGGTGATCAAGGGGTAGGGGCGGAAGTTGGATGTTTCATACTGGATGCCGGCAGGCGGCGTGTGAATCGTCAATCGTGAATGGTGAGTGGAGGGTGACAGAGAACCAGCTTCCTCCGTTGCGACTAGAGCGACGCAGGAAGCTGGTTCTCTGTTGGGACGGGCGCTACTTGGCTATAGCTTCTTTGAGGCTCAGCCCCAGGCGTTGGATACCTTCAACGATCATATCGGGCTTGGCGTTGGAGAAGTTGAGGCGCATCGCGTTGTGGCCGCCATCGGCATGGGGATAGAAGTTGACGCCGGGCACAAAGGCCACTTTGCGCTTCAATGCTACGTTGAGAAGCTCCAGTGCATTGAGTGACTCGGGGGCTTTGGCCCACAGGAAAAGTCCACCCTGGGGACGGGTCCAGCTGCACTGCTCAGGCCAGAATTCTGACATGGCGTCCAACATTGTGTTCATACGCTCGCCGTAGACCTGTCGGAGCTTCTGCACGTGCATCTTGAGAATGCCACGCTGGGCGATATCGTTGGCGATCATCTGATCAAAGGTGCTGGTGTGGAGATCGGCGCCCTGCTTGGCCTGGACGAGATGTTGTCGCAGTTCGGTTGGCGCGACCACCCAGCCGATGCGGAGGCCGGGTGTCAGCGTCTTGGAGAAGGTCCCGAGGTAGATGGTGCGCTCAGGCGCCAGGGAGGCGATAGGGATGATGTCCTCTCCCTCGTACCGAAGGGCTCCATAGGGATCGTCTTCCACGATGATGAGATCGTGTTTGCGCGCGATGTCGACAAGGAGGCGCCGCCGCTCTTCACTCAACGTGATGCCCGCTGGGTTGTGGAAGTTGGGCAACACGTAGACAAATCGAACGGGCGTCTCCTTGATGACGTCCTCAATTCTCTCGACGCACATGCCATTATCGTCGAGCGGCACGTTCACGAAGTTGCCTTCGTAGGCTCGCCATGCCTGAATCGCACCCAGGTAGGTCGGGCTGGCCGTCAGTACTGCTGCCCCCGGGTCGATGAAGATCTTGCCGAGCAGATCAAGGGCTTGCTGTGATCCCGTTGTGATCAGGACGTTGTCCGGTCCGTAGTGAATCCCGTACTTGCTCATAGACTCTGCCAGGAACTCGCGGAGGGGAGGATGCCCTTCGGTGGTGCTGTACTGAAGTGCCATCTTCGCTTCGTGCCGGAGAAGATAGCTGCAGGCTTCTTCGATCTCGCGGACGGGGAATAGCTCCGGTGCGGGTAGTCCCCCGGCAAATGAGATCACGTCAGGCAGCTGGGTGATCTTCAGCAGTTCGCGGATAGCCGAACTCTTCATACCTGATGTTCTCTTGGCAAGGTAACGCTCCCAGTGCACTGGGGTGTCGGATGTCCCTGCATCGACCGTCATTACTACCTCCTTGAGTGGTTTTCTGAGCGCAGTTGCTGTAGTTGACAAGACCTGCATAAGTCATGGAGAGACTGCTGGGACTCTCGTTGGCATTGCGGGCACCCATGAGTGCGCGTCTCGGTGCGCTGTGATTGTAGGCTGACCTGCGTATCTGTCAACCAGGGCTATTGCCTTTACCCGAAGCTTCAAGCCAATCTGTCATCCCGAACGGGTCGAGCAGACAACTGCTTGGTATACCGCGACAGTGAGGGATCTTGCGCCCCAAGGGCGTATGTGCCTCAATAGCGTACGCTCTTGGAGCCTAAGATCCCTCGCGTTGGTGCCTCGTATAGCCGGTAGCTGGGTCAACTGGCTCGGGATGATCGACAATGCGCGGCTTCACTCCAAATGCGATAACCCCAATCTGTCAACCGGGTATCGCAGGGCGTACGCATCTCAACCGGCAGGCCTGCCCAGGTGCTCCAGGGCATTCCCCAGCGGGACTTTCTGGGTCCCGACAAGTCTGTAGAGCCAGAAGACGATCCAGCGAACTCGAGAGTTCGCCCGATCGTCTGTACGGCAGAAAGAGATGCCGCTGAGGCGCGCAATCGCGCCCATCGACCAGGTTGAGTTCGAGATGCGTACGCCCTGCCGGGGATCGCTTGTCGGGCATGGTGAGTGTGCTAGAATGGGGCTATGGAAAGCGTTGACGTCGGAATTGTGATTGTTAACTACAACACGCGGGATCTGCTGCGGCGATGCCTCAAGACTGTGCTGGCAAGTAAGGATGTCAGCCTTCGAGTGTGTGTAGTTGACAACAACTCCGGTGATGGTAGCGCCGAGATGGTGACCGCTGAGTTCCCAGAGGTGACGGTGGTCTGCAATGCCGACAACGTGGGGTATCCAGCTGCCAATAACCAGGGGCTTAGGCTGTTTGGGTACACTGATGACGGTGTGTCCGCCGACGCACCACGGTATGCGCTCCTGCTCAATGCCGATACCGAGTTGCCCGAGGATGGGCTTGTCTCTGTGGTGGCTTTCGCTGACGACCGGGCTGATATCGGCGTGGTGGGTCCGAAGCTGATCCGCCTTGATGGCTCACTGGATAAGGCATGCCGGCGTTCTTTCCCGACGCCGGAGATTTCGTTCTATCATATGGTCGGTCTATCGAGGTTGTTCCCCAAGAGTCCACGGTTTGGTCGCTATAACCTGTCTTATCTGGACGAGAATGAGACGGTCGAGGTTGACTCGGTTGTTGGGGCCTTCATGATGGTGCGGCGTGAGGCTATCCGGGACGCCGGGCTCCTCGACGATGGTTTCTTCCTGTATGGTGAGGATCTTGACTGGGCCTACCGGATGAAGCAGGCGGGGTGGCGGGTGTTCTACTACGCGGACGTCACCGTCCTGCACGTGAAACGGGCCTCGAGCCGCCAGAATCCTCGCGCGCAAGTCGAGTTCTGGCGTTCCATGGAGATATTCTACCGCAAGCACTATGCTGCGGGCACCCCAGGGCTTATTCACGCCCTGATTGTCGCTGCTATTCGATTGCAGACCCAGTTGACAAGATGGCGAACCCAACTCGCGTTCTGAAGGCTGAGCAGGCCACGCGCCTGTTTGTGCTCTTTGCTGTCCTCACCGACGTTGCCATGGCGACGTTGGCATTTGTGACGGCGTATCTTCTGCGGGCGATCATTCCTCTGCCTGACCCGGCTCAGGACGTGGCGGCGATCGGCGCGTATGTTCCTATGACGTTGATCCACGTTGTATCCCTGGCCGGCGTCTTTTTCTTCGCCAACCTCTATTCTTTGCAGCGCGCCTCCCGCGTGGACGAGCTGTCCGGTATCGTGGTCGGGTCGACGATTGGGACGCTGATTGGCGTCGGACTGGACTCTTTGATACTGCGGAACTTCGTCGTCGGGCAGGACTACTCACGCGTGATGATCCTATATACGTGGCTACTCTCGATGATCTTTGTTGCCCTGGGGCGGCTTGTCAATGACTGGCTCCGCCGCCGGCTGGTCAGACGCGGCTGGGGACGTCGACGCGTACTAATCGTGGGCGTGGGTGATATCGCCCGGATGATCCTTCAGAAGGTCCTGTGGACTCCAGATCTCGGATATGACGCCGTCGGCGTGGTGCAAATGCAGGCGCGTACGCTGGACGAGCTGTTGGGTGTCCCGGTCGTGGGATCAGCTGAGGAGCTCAGCTCGATCATCGATACGATGGGCGTAGACGAGGTTATCATCGCGCTGCCCGAGGAGACGTCGCACAACGACGTCATGTGGTTGATCACCCAGTGCGAGCGCGGGCGCGTGACGATCCGGGTATACCCTGATCTGTTCCAGATTATGGCCGGGGCGGTGGGCATCAGCGAGATGGGTGGCATGCCCATGCTGACGGTGCGCGACGTCGCTCTGAGTGGGTGGCGACGGGTAGCCAAGCGAGTCATGGATGTCGTCGGCGCCACAGCCGGTCTGGTTGTGCTTTCACCGTGGATGATGCTCATGTCGGCGTTGATCAGATTGGAGTCGCCGGGTCCTGCCTTCTATCTGCAGGAGCGCATGGGACTCGATGCACGTCCCTTCCCCATCATCAAGTTCCGATCGATGCGACCTGATGCTGAGAAGCACGGTCCCGGATGGACGACCGAGGATGATCCTCGAAGGACGAGGATGGGCACGTTCTTGCGCAGGACCAACATCGACGAGCTGCCGCAGTTCATCAATGTGCTGCTGGGTGATATGAGCCTGGTGGGGCCACGTCCGGAACGCCCGGTCTACGTTGAGCAGTTCAGGCGAAGTATTCCGCGCTACATGGAGCGTCACCGAGAGAAGGCCGGCGTGACGGGATGGGCCCAGGTTAACGGGTATCGGGGTGACACGTCCATTATTGAGCGCACCAAGTACGATCTCTGGTACTGTGAGAACTGGTCGTTGATGCTGGATGTGAAGATCATTCTGCGCACTGTAGTGCAGATCTTCAAGTCTCCTAATGCATATTAGCCTGCCACCTGGTGTGGAATCCGTGGCAAGCAGCTCAACTCTTGAAGAGGTGAATGTCGGTGTCTGAACACTCCTCCGGTTCTGTACCCTCCGTACTCTACGACGAGCAGTATTTCCTCAACGTGTGTGAGGGATATCAGGAGTTCCGGTCCAGCGAAGGCGCTTATCTGTCGCAACGGCTGGCCGAGGCGCTGGCGGTTGCCGGTATCGCCACCGGTATGTCTGTGCTTGATGTGGGGTGTGGGCGTGGCGAGATTCTGCGCAGTACGGCGCATCTAGGCGCGCGGGCCTTTGGCATAGATTATGCTGCGGCTGCGTTACGACTCTCACAGCAGGTGGCGTTGCAGCTGGAGAGCGCAGAGCTGCAGATCGGTGTCTACCAGGCATCGGCCCTGTACTTGCCTTTTGAGCCTGGGACCTTCGATCGCGTCCTGATGCTGGATATCGTCGAGCATCTTTATCCGGGCGAAATGGCCGTGGCATTGCGCGAGGCACACCGTGTTCTGAAGCCCGGAGGTCGTATTGTGATACACACGGCGCCCAACGTTTGGTACGACCGCTACGCGTATCATCTCGTGCGGGCCATGCGTGTCTTGATGGGGCAGGGTAGCGGCTATCCGAAGAATCCGCGGGAGATTATCCCGGAGAATCTGCACGTTCACGTCAACGAGCAGAGCGCGCTGAGTCTGTGGCGCGGGTTGCGGGCCCAGGGCTTCCACTCGGTTCGATCTTGGCTCAGTACACCGCCGCAGAACCGGCACGAGAACTCGGCCTTCAAGTTGGCGCGGTGGGTGCTGTTCAGGATGCCACCTTTCCGGTGGTTCTTTGAGCGTGAGGTTTTTGCCGTAGGAGAGAAGTGAAGGATCATCGTTACGTTGACGAGCTCAATGTTGAGGAGCTGGAAACCGTTCTGCGGTTGCGTAGGCGGCAGAAGCGGCTTCAGCTGCTTGGCAACAAGCCGGGGGCAACCGATCCCCTGGCCCACAGATCCGACTCTGCCTCCAATGGTCGGGTTGACAATGCAGGCGCCGGGGGCTCGGTTGGATCAGGCCTGGACCTCTCCACGCGGTACAGCGCCACGGTGCAGGCAGACTCCCGCAGGCGAGGGCCGGCGCGTCCTGTTAAATGGCGGTGGATTCGGGATCAGTTTCTGCTCTTCGTTGAGATTCTGGCCATTCTGGGGTTGGTGTGGATCGTGGGACGCATGTCTGTGACCGTGAGTCAGATCAATGAGGATAGCCGCGGTGTCCAAATCTTGCCAACCTTGACTCCCACGCCGATTATCGGTGTGTTTGTCCTTCCCGGTGGCCATACGCCGCCGGACGCGAATCAAGCCTCAGAACCGGCTCCGATTCCCATGCATCTGCAGGATCTAGTGGCAGAAGTCACGCCGCTGCCGGTACCGACACGGGGGGCGGAGCACGCTCGGCGAATCATCGTGCCCGCCATTGGCGTGGATGCACCTGTGGTTGAGGGGGATGATTGGGAATCCCTGAAGAAGGGCGCCGGTCACTACATCGGGAGTGCGAACCCTGGTGAACGCGGCAATGCGGTGATCTCAGCACACAACGATATCTACGGCGAGATCTTCCGCAGATTGCCGGAGCTATCCGTTGGTGACGAGCTCACGCTGCAGACGCCTTCGACGTCGTACACGTACGTGGTGGAGCAAACTCGGATTGTGGCACCTACTGAGGTCAGTGTCATGGACGGCACCAGTACGCCGGTGCTAACGCTGATTTCCTGCTATCCCTATCGTGTTGACACTCACCGGATTGTGGTTATCGCTTCGCTGGTCACTGATTGATCGCGAACGGCGGGCTGGTCGCTCCAGCGCAGGGCGAGCCATCCCACGAGCGCATCCAGCGCGATGGCGAGCCACAGATTCTGCGTTAGCAGGTAGAGCTGTGTGCTGGCCACAAAGAGCCCTGCGCGCACGAGCGCCTGCTGCTGATAGGCTGACCCGCGCGTGCGTAGCCTCTCCCAGAACATCAGATTAACGCCGGTCTCCAGGAGCACGGGCAGCGCCCCCAGCCAGCTTCCCAGGCCGATACCCCATACGTAGACGAAGGGTTCACGATAGAAGGCCCAGTGAACTTCGTGGTAGACGGCTTCGAGAATTGCAGCGCCCAGGCCACGTTTTCCGCTGGTCGATTGCGGCGCAAGCAGCCGGGCGATACGCGATCCCGCAGCCATCACGAGCGCGGTCACCCCGGCTACCACGACAAGCCAGTTGAGATCGTCACCCCAGGCCTGCCCCGGGGTGGCGCCTTGCGTGACATTGCCTGCACCTGGCAGTGCGAGTGTGACCGCCAGCATAGGCTGGAGACCCAGCCCACGTGCCGTGAGCGCACCTTGCCAGAAGAGCGCTGCGGCTGGAATGCCGATGGCGTAGATCAGGCGTAGGGGAAAGGTGATCCAGGGACTCTCGATCGTGCGCAGTAGACGCGTGTTTGGTGCACGGAGCCAGATCGCATCTGCCGATCGGCGTTTGGTGGCCGCTCCGGTCAGGTAGTGAAGCAACCAGTGGATGAGCGACACCAGGGTCGCCAGAATAATGGACCCAAGCAGCCAATCCCATCGATTGATGCGCGCGTCACTCACATCTAGATCTCACTTTGCTCGTACGCTTCCTCTTGGGCGGTGGGCACGTTGGCGGGTATGGTGACGGTGATCTTCGTCCCCTTGCCCGGTGCGGAGTTGATCACGGTTTTGCCTCTGACTAGCGTTGCGCGCTCACGGAGGTACATTATGCCGAGACTGCCACTGCTGGCGTAGTTGGCCTCGATCGCGGCGACGTCAAAGCCGTTTCCGTCGTCCTCCACCTCAGCCACAACGTTCATGCCGCGCTGGAAGAGGCGTATCGACAGGTTGTCGGCGTGGGCATGTTTGCGAGCGTTGTTGGTGGCCTCTTCTACGATGTAGAAGAGGGCGCCTCTGGCGTCTTGGTCGATCAGTCTGTCCACCGCGCGATCGACGTCAAGGTGAATGTCGAATGAGACCGTTTCCTGGACCTTCTGGCTGAGCTGTTCGAGCGCGGCAACGAGTCCCTGGGATTCGAGAATCAGGGGCCGGAGGACGAAGAGCATCTGTCTGATTTCCTTTGTGGTTCGCCGGGCCAGCTCTTCCAGCTGCCGAATCTCCTGGACGGCTTCGTCCGGGCTCTGCGTCACGAGGAGGCGGATGTAGTTGAGTCGCATGGCGATCGCGGCAATCGTCTGAGTTGGCCCATCGTGGAGATTGCGCGCCAGTTTCTTGCGGGCGTCCTCTTCCACTGTTACCAGGCGGTTCTTGTCTTCCATCAGGTTTTCGTAGAGCCGCGCATTCTGGAGTGCCAAAACTGCCTGGTTGCAGATGGCAGTGAGCAAGTCCTTGAAGTCATCTGTGTAGAGGTCGGGCTCCGAACTCCCCAGGACGAGGAGTCCGTAACTCTCGTAGCCGGCACGCAGTGGTACCGCTATCGCCTGTTGGCACTCGTTCATCTTGCTGAACTGCCTGAGCTCGACGTCCTCGTCCGGCTCGTTGGTCACGACCGGATCAGCGTCGCGGATCGCCCGTGCCAGGATGCCGTGTGTTGCTGGGAAACGCAGCGTCTCCTCGCGGGGCGAGGTCCCGTGCGCCTTGGCGACGTAAAGCGACTCATCCACTCCGAACAACAGTATCATTCCGATCTGCGACAGATGGCTGGAATCGCTGAACAATCCCTGAATCCCGGCGTGACTGATGTCCAGTGCCGCCTCAAGAATGCGTTCGTAGTTGAGTGTGGCGCTTAGGGTGCTGGCCAGGCCGAAGATGAGCTGTGCGCGCTGGTGCGCCATGCGTAGCTCTTTGTTCGTCTTTTCTTCTCTCGCGCGATGGTCAGCCACGAAGGACTGCTTGATGCGAACACCGATTCGACCTACGGCCAGGCCGGCGATGATGAGGACCGCACCATTGGTCAGTGGCAAGAACATCCGCGACACGATCTCGAAGATGCCCGATGAGGGTGAGAGGTCGGCGTCAACTCCCGTGATGGCCCAATAGGCTCCAACGACGCCGAACGTGACCAGCATGCTGACGGCCCAGGAATTGCGGAGCGCGGCCGTGATGATGGGAACGAGGGAGATGAAGAGAAGCTGGTGCCGGAGATCCTGTGATATGGCGATGAACCCAATAGCGATGAGGATGTCGTGTACCAACAGTAGATTCTGCAGCGCGGGTCGCCAGGAGTTCTGCAGGTAGATGATCATCGCCGTCACATTGGCGACGCTGCTCACCACCAGCAGCGCGAGAGCTGCCACAGGGTAGGAGCTTTCCGTCACTGCGACATTCAGACCGATGACGCTGGCCACTGCCAGAAGCAGCAGCCAGCGGATATTGATGAACAACCACTCGATGTTCTGTTCCGAGTCTTTCATAGGTAGAGTGTCACACCAGCGGCACGCACACTGCTCCCACGCCCTAAACTGAGAACCGGATGTGCAGGACATCGCCGTCCTGCACGATGTAGTTCTTGCCCTCCAGATGGACTTGCGCTGCTTTGCGGCTCGCTGCCATGCTGCCGGCGGCCAGGAGTTGGTCGTATGGGACGACTTCGGCGCGGATGAAGCCCCGAGCGAGATCTGTGTGGATTGTGCCTGCCGCCTCAACGGCTGTCGCGCCAACCGCCAGATTCCAGGCCCGGACTTCGTCTTCGCTGACGGTGAAGAAAGACTGCAGACCGATGAGCCGATAGGAGGCCTGGATGACTCTAACGAGGGCGAGTTCCTGGATGCCAAACTCCGCCATAAAGACCTCGACGTCCTCTGCAGAGAGCTGGCTGAGCTCCATCTCCAACTGCCCCTGGAGTGCAAGCACGTCGGCGGATTCGTGTTCGAACTTGACCAGGTCGCCAGCCTGGGCTGTGTCATCACCGGTGTTTACCAACACGAGGACGGGCTTGAGTGAGAGGAAGCAGAATCCCGAGAGCCGAGCAGATTCCTCAGGGGTAAGCCCCGCGCCTCGCAGCGATTGGCCCTCGGCCAGCGGGATCGACAGCCTCTCAAACATCTCCAGGTCTTGTTCAAGCTTCGGGCGTTCTTCGCCACGCGCGCCCTTGGCTAGTCTCTCCTTGGTGCGTTCGATCTGCGTCTCGACGGCAATCATGTCGGCAAGCAGGAATTCCTCCTCAAGGCGATCGAGATCCCGCTGGGCGTTTACGCTGCCACTCACGTGCGGCACTCGGTCGTTTTCGAAGGCCCGAACAACGTGGACGAAGGCGTCCATAGGTGCAATCTTGTTGCGCAGTTCGCCAGTCAGGCCGGTCTTGCTCAGATTCTGATCCAGTCCAGCGATATCTGTGTAGGTGACCTTGGCGTGCGTCGTTTTCCGGGGGTTGTACAGGGCGCTGAGCCGCTCCACCCGGCTGTCCGGCACGTCCACGACGCCACTGACAAGCTCGAGCTTGCCGTTGGATGCGACTGCCGTCGGACGATCGGACCGCGTGAGTGCATTGAAGACGGTTGTCTTGCCGCTGGTGGGCAACCCAATAATGCCAAGTTCCATGATGGTTTCTAGCTCTCCTATGAGTATTTTCGTTCTCTATAGTACTCCAGTTGCAGCTCAGGTCAACTGCTGGCGCTGCCCCGATCTTGGGCGATCTTGCCCCGAATCCAAGCTAAGCGCTTTACGACCAATAAGCACGTCAAATTCGGCTATTCTGGTTGCTCAACCTGACTTGGCCCTGCTCGCGTTCACCAATATGATGGATGCGGCTGTGTATGGATGGTCTGCGCGTGCTCGATGAATGGCACGCCTCCATCAGCGTGGCTTAGTGCGGCGACGCCAACGGACGTGATCGCCGGCGCCCACAAGATTCGTGGCGAATAGCACTAAGATGGTGGGAATGGGCTGAACTATGTGTGGTCGGAGTGCCGCCAGCGGTGCACTGTCGTGATGCTTGTCGTGAACCAGTTCAGCGTTAGGATAAAGAAGTTGCGGGCGAGGCGTTGGCGGTGGGGTGCCGGATTTGACATTTCCGAGAAACGGGGTATCACTAGCCTTGTGGGCTGACGGTGCCCACGGGCGAGACAAAGCCCTTCATCACCCTTATCCCCTAGCCTAGGAGGTAGAATGTTAGTAACCAG
>Ga0114918_10001753_pt1 | contig 19458 bp, 13 predicted proteins | sample LantaG_FD_87015 | JGI IMG/M metagenome (GOLD analysis project Ga0114918, IMG submission 87015) | Deep subsurface microbial communities from Baltic Sea to uncover new lineages of life (NeLLi) - Landsort_02402 metaG | ecosystem: Environmental > Aquatic > Marine > Oceanic > Sediment | place... | reverse complement strand
GCACTCACTTCCGACGTAACGCTTTGCGCTTGGGCTAATCCTTTCGACCAAGAGGTGGAAGCTCCGGGTCTTGGAGGTGTGTACTTTGACAGCGGTACCGATTTCGATGGGGACTTTGGTCCATTTGATAGCAGCTACGACATCGACAATCTAACCGACTTCTGGTTGCACACACCAACAAGTAAAACTTTTGACTACGGAAAGTGTTTGGATTCCAGTCCAACAACCGCGTCCGTGTTAGCAAAAGACGCCAACTGCTGCATGGACGGTCCCGACACTGTAAACTTTAATACAATGGCCCTAGACGAAACGGTGGTGAGCAGCGCAACCCCGAACCATCCTTTATTTGGAGGAGGCGACCCGGGGCTTCTATCAAATCCATACTTCAACGAGCTCGCATAACAATGGGTAACAGCATGATGCGCAATGAACAAGACGATAGCATAACGTTGTCGGTTAAAGAAGTGAAGGATCAACATCAGTTGATCCAAGAGATTGAGGTGTTTGCGAACGCGCTGATCCGTACCGCTACCGACAAGACGAGAAACGAGAAGGACGACATCGTGCTTACTTTTGATCAAGCGAGCAGCATTAGCTTGGCGCTCACGCTACATCAACTCATGTCTCTCCTACGTACCACGGCGAAGAACTAACCAATGCCCAGAACGATCATGTCACCAATCGGCCCTGGTGTAGATAACGCGTGGAGCGTTGCAGGAGCCCCTACTCCTTGGCAAGCTGTAGCCCAAGCTTCAGACGACAGCAGCTACGTCTTTGGGACCGTGGTAGGGAGTAAGTCCGATTTTCAGTGTGGGGACGCACAAGCACCGCTTATTGGCCGTGTGATGGCTGTTACGCTGCACTATCGTATCATGCAGACCTCTAGTGGTTCTGCCAGCGTGGCCTTAAAGATAATGCAGGGCGCTACGCCTCACTTGGTTGGTAGCGTGGTGTTGAGCGGAACTCTGTGGACGGAAGGAACCATAAGGATCCGCGAAGACTGGGTAACAGCTACGCGGTTCACGGGTACAGAGCTAACAGATCTGGGTGTCGGGCTAGAACTAACTGGAGCCACAACAGGAGAAGTCCGAACAAGTAAACTGTGGTTGGCCATAGAGTTTGTGGATGCTGCGATGTTCTACGATCCCTATGACGGTGTACTACCGGACATAGTGACCGGTCCACGACAAATGGTTACGTTAGGTACGTCAGTCGCCAGCATAGTTTCCAACTACCTTCAGATAGCGCCAGGAACGTCCGCTGATTACAGGGCTTACTTTTCCGTGGATCCTACAACGGTTGAGTATCGCCATGACTATATCACCGAAACAGAAATACGCTGCACCTTAGTCAACAGTGCGACGCTAACCAATGAAGCTATGTTTCTGCACTCGGCGGTACAAGAGAACACCGGCTTACGTAGCGTGTTTCTGTACTCCGTGCGTATCGCTGGTAGCGAGTACCTCGGGCTAGCCTCGGACACTAGTGACCCCTTTAATATCTCGGCGTACGCGGACATCAAACCTTTTAGTGCGCTAGGACGTGACCTACATGTCCGCCTGAAAATCGACCGTGATAACACACCATCCACTTACGGAAAAGTCGAGGTGTTCATCAATTACGCCACCACGCCTACTCTGTCCGCATGGTTTGAGTCCTTTGTGTCCGGTCCTGCTATATGGACGTTGGGAAACGCCTTTGGTACCGTACGTCCAGGAACCTCTCTTAACACAACTGAAGCGCGCATCGACCACACCTCGTTCAAACACTACAAAAAACGAGGAGAAACTTTCAAAGCCTGGAAAGGCTGGGACTTTGGCGCAAACAGTATCCGGGGTAACACGATGGACTTGGACATTGTAAAGCCAAGGCTAATCGAACCTCCGGGTGTGATGGTTGGACAAAGTCAACACGCTTGTGAGCTCGACGTTCAAACTCCTCCTCTACCCTGTAGCGCGGCGAACAGCTCGGTTACTCCGGAAGTTATACCTATATCCTACAAAGTAGATGTAATATATAAGATGGACGTAGCCGGTAAAGAAGGAGAGCTCCGAGTACAAAGACTGTCTGACTTGTATTTCTGGGATGAAACGGCGGGTGCTTGGGATCCCGCTCCGCAAGCAGTCACTTTAGCCAATCAGCTCACAAGAACGCAAGTAGCAGTGATGACCGGAATAACCGTAACTGCACCTAACGATAGGTTTTTTGTTACGGTGGACAGAAAAACAGCAGTCGGTGCCCCCTATAAAATATTCATTTATAAAGTACATTTAGTTGAAGAATAATTCCCTGAACAGAAACGGAGCGGGAACTCTAACCCGCGTGCGTACAGACCACACAAGGAATTACGATGGCGTATGATTCAATTGCAGTCCTCACCAACGAAGCCAAGCGGCGGATTGGTGAAGGGTGGGTTACCGGTAAATCTTTTCAGGTTAAGTATTTCTCTTTGTCTAGTGGTGGACATAATCCAGAAGATCCCACGGTATCTCTGGCAATTGACCCTACCATCACTGCAATGCAAGGTGCAGTACTCTTTGGACCCGAACCTATAGACGACTACCAATGGACATCGGATAATTGCCCGATCTTCGTGTGCAATGTCCACGCGGGTGAAGTAATCGGAGCGGTGAGTAGCCTGGGACTGTGGGCAGAGGTGCTATGTGTACCCTCGGGAGACCCCGAGCCAGAAGGTACACGTTTCCTGTTCGCGGTCCACAACCGACCTCTTGTGGTATTCACAGGCTCAGACTCCGCAGAATTCCGAGTCAACGTCTTCATGTAGAACCGGGGGACCGGTTAAGGAAATTCCCTTATGACACTTCATGCAAGCTTCGTTTGGAAAAACCCAGACGCAACCAAAGACCTGAACGACCGTATCCGTAGGATTGTACACCGCGGTATCGTTTGGGGTGGTGTTGTAAACCCGGCTCCTTCGGGTCTCCAGGTTATCGTAGACCCGGGAGTTTCTGTCAGCTTTGACGGAATGACCGTGGTTGAAGACGCGCAAACCACCCTGACGGTAGCCGCGGGTGTGCGCAACTACGTGGTGCTGTGGGCAAAGTACAACGAAGGTGGGATTCCAGCGCTTCCCACGTTGATGTATCAAGTAATGCCGGAGGCGGCCTATAACCTCCACGCGGAAAAGGATTACTTAATCGTATTCTGCGTAGTAGACCTGTTACCGGCAGCGGTTAACGTCACGCTATCCGATATTGATTTCACGCTACGCGATGAGATTGATCCCTTGGGCCGTGACTGGTATCGTGGAAAAGTTGCCACGGCAACTCCGTACCCCGGAAGCCTTCCCTTGGGGCCGCCGCTTGCCAATCGAATTGGCGACTTCTACTTCGTGGATGACGAGAACACCTTCTACTTCTGGAACGGTACGATCTGGGAGCCACTAAACACAGGGTCGTACAACAGCGAAACAAAGATCATGAATGACCTCCTCGTACAGGGGGAGCTATTACGGAACGTAGAAGGTAGCGGTGTTATCTGTGGGCCTCGTCCAAATTTACAAGGGGACTTTGCCAGCAACACTGAAATAGAAATTGTTGAAACACCTTCGGTGGCAGACCAAATCGGTTTCGACGTATTCACGTCCAACATCAACGGGCACGTGCTTGAGGTGCATGGCCAGTATTTGGCGCTAGACGCCAAGCCTGGTATTGGTGAGCGCCTTGACATTGTATTTCTGGAGATGTGGCGCGAGGCTGTTCTGGTACCGGAAACGTTCAACTATGCTAGGAACCCAGCAGGGGCAGCTACCTACAACTTGGAGCAGGCTCAAGACAAGGTACAACAGCTCGGCTGGAAAGCCGGAGTTCCTGTAGCACCTGCTGCAGACAACTTCGACGTCAACCCCGTAGAGGTGAACGCGCACGACTGGCGTATTGTAAAGTACCGCATCGCAACCAAATCCAACATGCCATCCACCGTGTGTCTGTACAACCCTTCGGACCCCACGGTATCTGCAGCAGTGACCAACGTTGATGGTAATCCCTTTTCATCGCAACCAGCAGGAGCCGGTACCGATGAAAGAATCTGGGTAGCTCCGTCAACCACGTCTTCGGATGGCTACAGCTGGGCGATCCCACTTTTTGTTATCAAGCGCCTATCCACGGAGAACGCTGGACTGAACAACGCGGTGAAAGTTTTCCGTGATGGCGTCCGCCACGTGTTTCCTGTCTACCCTGTCGTTGACTTGTCACACGCGGTACGTAAAACGATCGACACTACCTACCGTAATGAGCCCACCCCGTTTGGACTAGACCAATACCCATTCATGGACCCCAGCGGTATTTTAGGGGGGATGGACCTCCAGCTGGAAACAACATCTGGTTCTGGTACCCTGACGGTATATGACACTGTAGCTCACATACGGTTACGCGGAATAGAAGACAACATTAAGCTATCCGCAGGCGCCGCTATTCCCATACCAACCGCCCCTACTATCAGCTTCGAGCGTATGCTTGTCTACTTAAAGATGAACGTAACGCTTTATGACAACGGTACCGGAACAGCTACAGCGCTCCAGTATTTAAGCACAAAGCATTTCCCTTACCTACCCTCGAAAGTCGGAGGAACACTTCGTGGTCAAGGTTGGAAACGCGGCTTCGTAACATTCGAATATGTTGTGGAACATTTAGGTGCGGTGGGAACTTACTTAGACGAATACGAAACCATGGTAGCCGCAGGATGGACACGCGGCGACGTTACGATGACCGCAATAAGCTCCCAGTACGACGACGGAGGTATCTGGAGTAAGCCGATCGCGATTGACGCAGACGAGCGCATACATCCCTACGAAACTGAGTGGGCAATTCCTATTTGCCTGGTACATCGACGCAACAGTAACCCATGGATCTTTGACACCAACCCGAACGGCAGTACTGGACGTCCCGACGGTAGAACCGATCCAGAGTGGGTATACCCAGACGACTTATTAGACCTCCGACATGACGTTGCTATAAATGAGCAAGAGATCGCGGAACACCTCGAAGGGGACGTGAACCAACTGATGAAGGGTTCTCTCCGTACCAGAATGGCTAACAAATATCTTGGTTCTGGTACCGGAGGCGCAGTAGCTGGGATAAGAATCCTTCAAACTGATTCCATCGGAGCTTTAGGTGGAGCCTTTACGCTAACTACTCCTGACGGCCATAGGACAATATGGAGTGACGGTAAAGAGTTTGCGCTGGTTTCCCTAGAGTTAGACTTGTCACTACCGGGGTCATCTTCCGGTATTCATGATTGGTCTGTTGCGGGAACTGTCGGTACACTTACGATTAAGTCACCGTCTGGCGCGCACCTGGTTCGTCAAATTCCTGGTTGTTTGTTTGCAGAAGGAGATATGACTGCCAGCGACCGTTTTGACTTTTACGGACCTCCGTGTTGGAGTTCACAGTATGACCCGTGGCCTCTCAATCTATCCCATGCGTCTGCAAGTACTATCAGTGCACTAAACGTGGCGACAGCTTTAGAGTTTTTCGACTACAACTCGCCAGGCATAAGCGCAGCGCCCCCTTATGCACAACCATTCAAAGTCGACAGTACAACCTTGGACGCGCAAGGGCGCGCTACCAGGATGACTGGCTACGTTAACCTGGGATCTTCTAGCGGAACCGCGATGCTTTCTTGGTGGGTGCACTACGACCGAACATTCGCGGGGCCCTACGCAGCGAATTACGGATTGGCAGAGATTCCGGATACCGTGCACAGGGCGGTATTGAACCCAGGTGGTGTGGCAGAAGATCTGCATATAGGTACTCTTTACACCGTTGTGCGCAAAAGTGTTGTAGCTTCTTTATCGGTAGCCATTACTGCAGCAGACATAACGGCAAAAACTGGAACACCTGGTGTTGTGTCTATTGTTGGCTTTGACTACGAAGGAATACGGACTGGACCAAGTGGTTCGATCAGTTCTAGCACTATAACATTAAATAATGCGTTGGACACCCTGACTTTGGTGTTTGGCGCACCGTTTACTGGAGAAGTGACCGTCCCAGTGTACTACAAGTCGGATATAGAAAAGTGGATTGAAGTGGGGCGCGGAGGAAAATCCGTACGCGCGCTTTTCTCGTGGGGTAGTGATGACACTATAGATCTCGGCGCCACGCCTCCTTCTGTTACGGATTATACTATTAGCCTAGGCTCCTCCGTATGTACGGAGATCGCATTAGGCGCTGCCGTGGCAAAGGCAAACCCAATAGTCTGGACAAAGAGTAGCCCGGCGAATGACTGGGAATACTCCGCTGATGGAAGCACATTAACTACACACCTATTCAGCAACATGTTGTCGTTGAAATCCGCTATTTCTGTGGCAGCACTAAAACAATACGTAATGATAGTGTGGGCAAACCAAGAGGCACCAGCACCATCTGATATTATACAACTAGACTATACCTATACTCCCTATCAAGGATTGAGCTCTACTGGTGGTGCTCCCGCTGTACCCGCAACGGCAGTCCCTTTGTTAAAACAACTTTTGCATGGAACCATAGAAGCAAACACTGATTACTTTGTCACGCAGAGCGGTCCCACATCTTACTATTCAGGCGTGAACACTTTTACCGGAGCCCCCGCCAATAACTCGGCCTCTTACGACGCCTTCAGCAGCGGAACCAGAGGCACCGACCGTATGTCTTGCTATAATAGAACCGCGCTCGTCAGTCCGGTTGCACCATATGGTGCGGAGGACTACTTATCAATGTCACCTGATGAAAAGTATTCACTAAACGCCGCGGCTATACTTAGGCTTCCATTTCCAATGGACCCCGCCATGGTTTTTCCGTCTTTACCAGAATACCACAAAGGGGTGATGGATTTTGACTTGGACCCTGTACGCGCAGGGGCTGGTGCCGGATTTGTGACCTACGCGCCCGGGTACCCAAACAGCAGCATGAGCCAAGGGATTTCTACCTCGAACAGGCATCGACCAGATCAATACGTAAACGGATTAACTAGGCTGTTGGCTGCGGGGGACAACTCCAAAGAAGATAAAAGTTACCTGGTTCCCGCAGATAAGTACTTACAGACCACTGCAAGTTTGGGGATACTTAATGTCTATCGCTTAGAGTCAGCTAACGTTGGGGACCTGCTACACATGACTGTTGGATATGACGACTCAGGCATTTCCAACATTCTTATGCGTACCCTCACGCCTGTTGTAACAGACGGTCCTTTTACGGGTACGGGCGCTAATAGTGGGGTAAACCTGTACGATACAGCTACCAGGCAACTAATGCCTATGGGGAGCTCGGACAGTGCACGTTATCTTGTTGAAACCGCGTCCCCAGTTAACGATCCAAGATGGACGTCTATTCAAGGATTCGGCAGCCCCAACGAATACTTGGTCTGTACAACACCTGGTATAGTTCTAGAGCAAATAGGCGACGCTCGTACGTTGCTCCCAATCTTAGTGCTTAGGACTAACCCATCTGCTATAAAAGCAGAGATATACCCGAGTGACTTCACGGTAGACGAAAGCGATGCTCATTACCTTAACGCCGACTTACGAAAGTTGCTAAAGAAGGTTGTAGACCTAGTTAGGGTACCTCTAGAGTCCTATCAGTCCTCTGTGATAGACGGTAGTCTTGGCTGGTTGAGTGAGAACAGCATCACTGCCTTATACGGCTACCAGGTTCAGTATCCATCAACCTGGAGCGCACCAACCGTAACAACGATGGACAGTATGATCCAACGAAGTTACAATGGTCGCGGTGCGGGAAGAGGAGTTTACTTGGGATCTACAGACTACCGTTTCAATATGCCCATGTTAGTTCCCGGAACAGGTACGCGTCTCAGCAAGGTGATGGACTATCTATCCGTTGTTGCTGATGACGACGTAGCCCCACAGCGCTTCCCCTATATGCCCGCACGTCCTTTGTTTAACAGAGGAAATGTTACCTTTGTATATTCTGACATTGGTGGTCCTATCGCCTACGTATTTTATGGTACGTCAATCAGAGCAGATTCAGACCAGCATAAAAACAAGGTGGTGATGCAGATCTCAGGTGGTCCTACAGGAAGTGTTTATAAATCTTCTGGATCAACGAGTGGAGCATACAGCCCAGAAGATCTGGACGGCACCGCCTTAGACGCTTTTTGGCCAAAGGGTAGGCCACTTCTTAAATCCAAAAAGTAGAAGATCCGATTCGAATCTTGTAAAACAGATCTACAGTGTTCTAACAACTACAGGAGGGCCCGATGGCCACGAAGAAAAAAGCACGCAATATCGTAAGTGAAGCTCACCCAGTGATTCCAGAGACTACAGTCGAAACCGACATAATTTCTACAGAAGATCGGATGAAGTTCCGGATCGTCATGATGGACGTAGAAAATGTGGCTCTCCGCCAAGAGTTAGCCAAGCTACAGTATGAGAAGCACGGGCAGGAGTTAGCCGCCGCTAAGACGCAGCTCAGCAAAATAAACCAACAGGTAAACGAAAAATACGGTTTGAACGCTGGTACAGATAAGTTTGATCTCACTACCGGCCAGATTTCACGTGGAGCACAGGAGTAACAGCCATGACAAAGAAAAAAGAAGATATCGACCAATCTTTCGAGCTCGAAAGATTGAAGGTGTACGCGACCCAACTGAAAGTGGTTGCACTGAACGCGCAACTGGATTCAATCCAACAACGCCATAACGCGATCCAGATCGAAATCAGCCTGCTTCCTACCAAGGCGCAGGAAGTACAAAAACAGCGCGACGCACTCCTCGAACAATACAAAGAGGACTACACCGCGCTCAAAAAAGCGGCGGGTGTCCCAGAAGGAAGCGATCTCAACCTGGAAACGGGAGAGATCGTAGAGAGCCCTAAGAAGTAGCTCCTTTTGGGCCCTTGCTGCTGAAGGGTTCTACCAATGGCTGCCAAATTTCCTATTGCGCTGGACGACGCTACAACGCTCGGTGGTCCATTCATCGACGTAGTGCCCCCGGTAGATCCTCAGCGTAACATTGCTGCGGAGTTCCGTAACAACACTAATGACATTGCGCTAGCCATCGAGCAACGCATAGGCGTTATTGGTTCCGCCGTTGCTACGTCCTTAGACTGGGGACTGCTGACAGTTGGGGCGACGCCTAACCAAGGTGTGCGGTTTCAGGGAACGCATGCTGCGTGGCCAGCGCTTACTACAGAGAGCGGTCTCTTCATAGACAGCGCCAGCGGAAACGTGGCTTACCATAAAAGTGGCGACCCGCTGGGAACGTTTACGGATCTCACAGGTGGTGGCGTAGCTACCTGGAACGATCTGTATGCGGCATCTCAAGCAATGACTATAGGGGCCTTGAATCCGCTGACCTGGACGCAGAGCGCGGTTAGTGGAATCGGATTTAAGGTGGACAGGAATCAAGCCGTATCCGACGCACCTACAATGCGTTTGGAAAACCTGAATGCAGCAGACAACCAACCTGTACTAAGCCTTAGTGCTCAAGGCACCGATACACTTTATATAGACCATCCAGAATCTCCTGGTAATCATATACGCTGCTACGACACCACGAACGCTCGTAACATACTAACCGTGACCGGTGAAGGTACCGTAGAGCTGACCGCAGACATTGTACCGAATTTACAGCTTACACAGCTGCACACTGGCGCTGTTGCGGGAAACTTTATAGATTGTATTGACACTCCTTATGGATCACGGTTTAGCGTAGGAGGCGACGGTCAGTTTAGAGTAAACGCGGGTCTGGGCCCCTTTGGTGCGGGACCGTCAATTACACTACATGGCGAGGGTGCGAGCACCGACTCTTATATTAGAATGACTACCGGAGTCGCCCACGATGTTCGGGTCACATCCCTTAATAATGGAGGATTCACGTTCACCCCGGCAGCTAATATCGGAGCGCTAAAAGTAATCACCACAACAAGTGTTGGTTCTACCTATTCTCTACGCGGCGTTGACAGCACGTTTACGTCTAGCGGAATGGCCAGTGGAGACAGCAGTTGTTTCTATGCACGTTTAAACCGCAGTGCCTCCGACGCGATTGTCGCAAATATTGATGGTGTGTATGTTAAACAAAGTGGTACTGCAGGCGCGGCAACATATTGTGGGGTGCGCATAGACCCGTTCTTAACTTACGGAATCATGGCTGGCTCTCCTTGTATAATAGGAAACTCAGACGCTACTGATACAAAAGATGTTCTTAGCGTGGCACAGTACTCCGCCAGTACCGGAAACCTGTTAAGGTTAACCACGTTAACTGGAGATAAGCTGGTAGCAGACGTGTTAGGAACACTATTGAGTACCCCTAGCGCTCCGACTGTAGCTTCATCATCTCACACTATTGACATCACCAGTGGTGGGATAGATGGTGGTCCTGGACCGTTTCCCGTGGGGGTAGTTAACTACTTATCCGATATTACTGGTGCTGGTGCGGGAGTTGACATAAACAGCGCACTAATGTGCGGATTCAAAGCTACCTATACTGATGGTGGTGGTTCCAATGCACCTATTGGATTCTGGGCAGATGACACTCACCAGATAGGATTTTACAGTCAATCAAACGTAGTTATCCAAGCAAATAATTCTGGCAGAGCATTAGAGATAAGCCAAGACGGAAGTGGTAGTTTAATCTCAACAGGCAAGGGTTCTGCTAGCTGGAACTTGGGAGACACCATGGAAATTTTCCATGAGCCCATCCCTCCTACCGCTCCTTTAGACGCATACTGGATGAGAGTTACCAGCGGCGGACTCACTGGAGGTGCGCTAGAGATTGTTTCGTGTTTTAAGGCCACTCCTGTAGGATCTGCTCTGGACACAAACGTGCAAGCTTACATGAGCGCGTTTGCTGCTTCTGATTTTAATGCCAGTGGAGGGACAGCTAAGGGAGTAGGATTTTCTGTTGGTAGTGGGTATGAGTACGGTTTAAGCACCCTAGCTAGAGTTTCTATTCAGTCTTCTCACACTACCGGGGATGCCATATTAACCGTTTCCAACAATACGGCATCCTCTTTAGAGTTGCTACGTGTACGAGATGGATTCTCCGGAGCAAACCGTTTAGTAGTAACTCAAGATGGGGTTACAACCTTAGAAACGTCTAGTACAGTGGGATTAGAAACGCTTAATATAAAACAAAATGATACCGACGAGCCCTTTGTACGATACGACGGTACCATTGCTGGAGATGCGTCCACTAATATAAGTACTAGAAATGGAAATGGGATTGTAGAAGGGCCAATGTCATTTGGGGGCAATCCTGGATGGAAGTTCGAAGGAATGCGTCGTGAGAGTATTAACGGCGTTGACCGCTGGGTACCATTCTATTCTGAGGACCTATCATAACCATGTCTAATTTTGGTTCAAGCGAATTTGGTCCCGCTGTTTTCGGTGGAGACCCTTCATTTTCCGGTCTTCTTCTAGACGTAGATGCAGAAGTGACTACACTAGCCCGTAGGTACCTGGCACGACATACCACGGATGGAACAGCGATCAAAACCATCGAGTTTTCATTAGGACAAGGTGGTGTGGACCTGTTCAGTTACACCACCGCGATCCCCGTCAACCCTGACGCGCAAACCCTGGAGCTCCCACTAACGCTGTCCCCCATCGTACTTCCTGGAACACTGTCCACAGTAGCTGCGACCATCACAATTGCTACAACCGATGACCTTACAGCAATACTACGGCCAGACTATCAGGTAGAGGTTACTACGGGTAGCGGTGTAGAAACTTTGGTGGTTGAGGAAGTTACTGCGACCAATTTTACAGTCACCACCCCCGCATCATGGACAGACCCCTTTGCCACGGGAACGATTAAACCATACGTAGCGGGTGCGAAAAATATCACACAGTACGAGCACGCTAACCCTCACTCTGGAACTACTTACTGTGTAGTCACAGCCACCGAGGCTAACGAGACGTTGAGCGAAATAGGGATCTGGGCTATTGTGAAATGTTCTCCCTACCAAGCCGAAGTTGGCACCACCTTCTTAGCGGCAATTGCTCACTTCCCCTTAGTGTGTAAAAACTCTTCTATGAGCTACGCGTTCCGCGTGAACGTTCAGTTTTAAGGCAACACATGGCGCAACTCGTTCTCAGACCAAACGCAGTCGGCTTCTACGCCTTGGGGTCACGTATTCCATGGAGCGCGAATGGTGGGTTCAACTTGTGGGATGCGTTGAACGAGGCAAACGAAGATGGAGACACTAGCTACGTCTACGCGGAAGATCCTGGCCCTTTTACGGTTATGTTCGATGATGTTGCTACCGGATCCTTTGTACGCCCTGTGCGAGTGGCTAGTGCAACTGCCGTGGCCACCGTGCGCCTCAATGGAATCACGCCTACGACGTTCAAGTTTCGTCTGCGTCATCTCGGTGTAGATTACGACTCGCCTGTGTACACGGTCACCTCGACCTCGTACGTAGAAGTTTTTCACACCTACTATCAGATGCCCGACGGTAACGGATGGTCTACAGTACGCCTTAATGAGAGTGAACTCGGATTGGTTTACGTGGATGGAGATGAGCTCCGTTGCACTAAGCTAGAGTTGCACGTACATACCGAGCTCTACACGAACCAAACTTTAGTACCCTCAGATCTAACTGCCGCCGCCGATCACCAACAGTGGGAAAACTATCCTGGTACTGCGAGCGCACATCTCGCAGTTGGTCGCTTTGATGGAGACGGCAGTTACATTCATAGCTCTACCCTGTGGGAAACTCTTAACTCATGGGCTAGCACACCCCTGTACGACGTGTATGGTTTCGCCTCGGATGACGTCTACGCTGTTGGTGCTTTTGGCGTAGTCCGTCATTGGAACGGGATCGCGTGGTCAAGGATCGATCTTAACATCATTTCCGACGTACAGGCGGTATGGGGTACTAGCTCCTCCGATGTGTTCATCGCTGGTGATCTGGGCCTCATCCTGCATTGGGATGGTTTTACTTGGACCACGATGCCTTCTGGGGTAGCCACCGACTTACTAGGCTTGTGGGGGTCTAGTCCAACAGATGTGTTTGCAGTGGGGACTTCAGGAGAAATCTTACACTACGACGGGCTCGTGTGGACGCAACACGTCTCCGGTACTGTGAATACTTTACGTAGCGTGTGGGGGGCCTCTTCGAGTCAAGTATATGCAACTGGTATAGGAGGCACTCTCCTGTATTACAATGGAGCAGTGTGGTCCCCGGTAGCATCTGGTGTTCCTTGGAACTTAAATGACCTCTGGGGTACAGCGGCTAATGATGTGTACGTAGTAGGTCAAGCAGGCACCATCTTACACTGGGACGGGATTGCGTGGACGCCACAGACGTCTGGGACACTAGAAGAGTTGTGGGGAGTGTGGGGAGACCTCAGCACCTCCGACATCCTCGTAGTAGGCGATAACAGCAAGGTACTGCGTCTAGAAGGTGCCGCATGGGTAGAACAACCTACGTACCGAACAGAATCGCTAAGAAGCGTATGGGGGTCCCTTACGTACAACTGGTTTACGGTAGGTTTTGATGGTATTGCGCTTCGCTACACAGCTATCGCCTGGTACCCGATTTCAGTGTTTAGAATGTCGGATGTTGTCACCCCGTTGAATCCTCCGAACCTGGACAACATGCAGATCAGCGCGCTCGTAAAAAATGAAGGTGAGCAAAACGCACAGGTTGCTGTTGTCCTGCGTTCTGCGGGTGTAGATTATCGAGGTGCACATGGCACAGCGGGATGGACGATTCCAGCCGATGCTACTTGGCACCTGATTGAAGAGGAGTTTCAAAACGACCCGAGCACTGGGTGGCCGTCGGGTGCGCCAGGATTTTTACCGTGGAACTCAGCTCAAGCAGATCTGATGGAGGTAGGCGTACAGAACCTTGGGGGTAACGTGCGCTGTACTACTATTGGCGGAGAAACCTTTCAAAAGAACACCCCGCTTACTACGGGAGATCTTTTCCCAACAGCTGATGGGTATCACACAGATCTATTGGCCTTAGTTCCTGGAGGTGGTGAGAGCCCGTGGCAGGACGTAGACGAAGATCCACCGGATTATGCTACCAGCTATGTAGGTGGATGCAACCGTTGCGGGTACTAACCTATATGGGTCCTTTGTGGTAGGCCCTGCATTTGGTCCGTTACCTCCTGGAGAACAACCCTTTGCCGTAGAGCTCCGTTTGACTGTACGGTTGGGTTCTACCGTGTCCGCGCTTATTGCTACAGTCGTGCGTTACAATAATGAAACCATCATTGGGCGCACTTACCCTATCAACAACACGGGAATGAGTTGGTTCGCGATCAAGCAAGACTTCTACACCTCTCCGTTTACTGGAGCTCCTTGGACCCTAGCGGAGATCAATGGAGCTGAGTATGGAATGGTTATCCTGCAAGGAGAAGCCTTTCTAACCCAAGTACGCGTACAAGTGCAAACAGCGCCCGCTACGCTGACTACGGTGCCAGACGCAAATATTCTGAGCCTAACCGACCAGGCTATCTTTTACATCAATCGGTCGAAGACAGATGGCACGCTGTATTTTCCCAGAGAGTTTGCTATCGGTACCGGAGGATTCAATCCGACCGTACCGACTACAGTACTTCCTGTAACTACCTCTGACACTGCATTAGCGAACGAGATATACCGTACGCGTATACAGCGTATCTCTTATGACACCACCAACTACCCGGTAGACCCATGGGAAGTTACCTATTGGTGTAGAGTGCCAAGAGATGAAGCGATAGCCGCGGTTGGAGAAATAGGTCTCTTCGCAGAGATCTTATGGTCCCCTATCCCCGCAGAGATTGGCACGTGGTTCCTATTCGCGCTGATGCATTTACCCTGTCAATGCCGTCATGCGAAAACAGTACATCTCTACCGACTCAAAATAGAGTACCCGTAGAGTGGAGGCTTTACAATGACTACGGAAAAAGTGCAAAGGAAAGTACAGCTTGGTGAGTGGAAACGTCACCACGCAGACTATATCCGAACAGACCCCGAAGTGGACGATCTTGTGGAGCAGCTTAACCGAGTTACGCTAACCACCGCTGATGGCGGCTTTGACCTTGACAAAGACTCACCTGTACTGGTGGCGTTAATGATCGATACTAATACAGGGGACCGACCCAAAGCTTCAATGGCGCTCTCTCAAGATAAATACGAGACACGAAATTCCATTGTGAACAGAGCCGACGACTTGCTACGTGCCTGGTACCTCGGGGAAAACATGGAGCTCGTACACAATATGATGGAAGCTGGTAAAGAATATGACGAGGGATGGGAGGCGATGGTATGGGATTTGCCTCCCGGCGCCGTGAATGAGGCACTCTCTCGCCTAAATGAGGACGCCGAAAATGGCCTGGTGATCGACCGCGACTTCGACTAGATGACCTAAATTCACGCCTACCCCTCTCCCTTCCTTTCACAGTCTGAAATAAAGTTACCTTATAGCAAGTCAGCTAGGGTGCTGTAAAGCACGTTGTCAAGATTATTCAATTCCGCTCACAGGGAGGAAGCCATATGGCTAAGTTCAAAATAACTCCGGCGTTAATCACGCCATTAACCGAAGCCGGATTTATCGATGAGTCTGGAAATATTCCAGTTGTCTTTGTGTGGAGAAATCAAGGCGAGATACAGCGTTATTACAAGGTCACGTTATCAGCTGCTTCAGACATTGTTGAAACTTCTAATGAGGCAATGGTCGCTTCGTTAGAGGTGATGCCACCTGCAGCGGTAAAGGTTAACGGAGAATGGATCATCGGTAACCCGGGAACCACTAAATTGTTTGAAGCTGTACCAGACGAAGACCCAAACCCAACGATCGACCCTGCAGTAAGCGGAGTCCGTCAAATTAGCAGCAAAGACAAAAATCTGGTGGTCAGGTATGCCAACATGTCAAAAAACAAACCTGAACCTGCTGGGCAAGATTACGTAACTCTACAACCGTGGGTCGAAAAAGCCCGCACATATTTCAAAGCACGCAAGCTGTAAGAAAAAGGAGCCGTACCCATGGCAAACGCAATTCCCCTTTGGATTAACGGCGGGAGTATAACCCGCGTAGATAACACTGCTGATACGTTATTGGTGAACTCCCTAGACGTAGAATCGGCAGACGGAACCACGCTAACGTTAGGTGGCGGTAACGCGGTTACCGCGATTGTTCTCGGCGGCGGTACCGCGTTGGCTAATGGCGTCGATATCGACGGTCTGAACATAACCGATAACCTACTGGATACAGCGGCGGCTGGCGCGCTTAGTATTGGTACGACCAACGCAACTACTATTACCATGGATGGTAGTTCCACTATTACCATCGGTGGTTCAACAGCTACCTCTGTACAGGTAGACGACCTTACTGTAACAGGAGTTGCGGTAGACGGCACGGGCACCATCCAAATCGGGCCTTCTACTGCTTCCGCTGTGCAGGTGGACAACGTACTCATTACGGGGTCAACGATTGACCTCGCAAGCGGTACCACTCTGACCATCGGTGGCGCAGGCGCTACCGCCACGGACATTCAGATTGGTACGAGCGGGCAGACTACCACAATACTGGGGGACCTCCTGGTTAGCGGTAGTCAGACAACTACAGAAACCGCCACGTTCAATGGAGATACAAATATTGGCAATGCGTCTACGGACACGCTGACTATTACCGCCAGTATCGACAGCGCACTAAATTTCAGCAGCACCCAGAGCCTCACCACCACCACTGGTGACATAAAAATAGCGCCAGAAGGAACAACTATCGCACAAAGTGGTTTGGGTGTTGCGCTCACGTTCACCAACTACACCACGTCTGGTACCGGGCTTACCGGTACCGGTACCGCGTTCGACACCGAGCTCCAAGTCGGCGACGCCATTGAAGTAGACCTAGACGGCGCAGGAGCAATTGACGTGCGCAGGGTCACCGTAATTGGTAGCGCCACCTCACTCACAGTCAACGCTGCGTTTACCTCTGACGTTGGCCCAGTCACGCACGGTCTTAAAAAAGATGACAATCTCTTCGAGGTGTACACCGGAAACGCCGATGCCCGGTTTACCATCGGTAAAAACGGTTCTACCACGATCACACGTGGAGAGGCAGATGGTGCCACTCTAACTTTGGCTAATGAAGAAGACAGTGCTTCCGCGCAAGTGTTCATCACGCCAGACGAGCCACCTACGGTAGCTGGTGCCAACGGCGACATCGCGATGACTACTACCAGCGGGCTGTTCTACTACTACGGCGGCGCGCAGTGGAATCAGGTTGGTACGTCTACGCCAACCAATCTGCAGGGAGCGTATGACGCCTCAACAGGTACCCCCGTTCAGTTGAACGCAACCGGCGCAGACCTAACTTGGAGAACCGCCTCCACCTATGATATCTTCTGGCAACATGGTGCGGTAGCGAGCTCGTATTACCTCGCAACTGATTATGACAGCAGTCAAATCACCATCGGGTCCACTGCAGGTGCCACCGACATCAGCGTGATCATCCCTACCGACGTACTTGATGTAGACGCCGCAGATATGGATTTCGACGGAAGTACATTCAACGTTGGTGCAGCAGGAGCACTTCCGGTGGTATTTGGTGCTACCACCTACCAAGTGGACGCATCTAGTACTTACGACATCAATGCTGCTGGAGCAGTTACTATCGATTCCTCTGCAGCGGGTGTCGCCATTGGCGCAGTAGGAGCTTCTAGTTTTGATACTACAACAGGTAACCTGACCATCGCTACTACCGATGCTAGTGGACAGCTTATCCTGAATGCTAATGGTGCTACTGCTGGACTGTTGGACCTCAACGGTCGCACAGTGGATATCGATGCCGGTGCTGGCGGAACATCCATCGACGGCACGAGTCTTACGGTTGGTGGTGCTGGCGCTATTCCCATTACCCTTACCGGTACTACTGTGGATGTAGACGGCACAGGAGTCGTTTCTATTAACTCTTCTGGAGCAGCTATCAACGTAGGTAACGATGATATCGACCAGGCAATCAACGTGGGTACCGCTGGTGAGCGCACGGTCACCATCGGTAACGTCGTTGGAGCGATGGGCGTCGCGGTAAACTCCGGTACGGGCGGGATTGCGCTTGCGTCTACTGGTACTGGTGACATTACCATTGACTCCGATGCCACATTGCTTCTGGACAGTGTTGGTGTACTAGAGCTCAACGCCTCTGCTGGTGCTATCAATATAGGCAATGATGCAGATGCGTATGCGATCAACGTTGGTATCGGAGCCGCCGCGCGCACGATTACCGTAGGTAACGCTACGGGTGCTACGGCATTGGACTTTAACGCTGGTACAGGTGGCGTTACGGTTGACGCTATCAGCAGCGCCATCGCGCTAACCACTACCACAAGTGGAGCGATCACCGCTAATTCAGCTGGGGCTGTGGACATTGATGGCGCTGGAGCCGTATCCATTAACTCGTCTGGTGCCGCTATCAATATAGGTAACGACGCAGACGCGTACGCGATCAACGTTGGTACGGGTGCAGCAGCCCGCTCAATTACTGTGGGTAACACTACCACCACAACAGCGGTCAACGTCACCTCCGGTGCCACAGGGGACATCACCTTCGCAGCACGTGGCTCTGCTGGAAATTCTCTAACCTATAACGATGTTACCAACCAGGATATCACTGGTGGTACCTACATCGGTGCAACGACCTCCATTGTGAGCGCCCTTCTTGCACTAGATGCTGCCGTTTCCGGAGCGGGCGATACGATTCTGAACCTTGCGCCTGGAGCAGCTGTAACACAGTATGCAGGTGTCTACATGGCAGCCGACGGTAAAGTTGAGATGACCGATTCCGACGCCGCTGGAACCGCAAAGTTCATTGGTATCGCGTTGGACCAAGCTACTGGAGAGGACACTCCTGCAACCATCCGTGTTCAACTGGCGGGTGAAACCTCTGCCCTGGGTACACTTACAACGCTTGGCGCGTACGCTTACATGAGCGCTACGACGGGTGAACTCACTATGACCGCACCATCCAGTGGGACAGTCCTCAAGGTGGGCGTTGTGAGCGCTTCGGGTAAGGTTATTCTGCAAGTGGGTACCCCTGTTACCCTGTAGTTCGTAGTTCCTGAGAACGGGGGAGGGGTAATCACATTCCCTCCCCCGTTCAATTGGAGTGGCGAGCTGCACGGTTAACTTTTTCTTTCCTATCCTGCGAGGGTTTCCCCTATGTCTAAAGGTGCAAACGATAGAAGTGGCGTATTTTACGAGGGTGGCTTCAACGTCTTTGGCGGAGATGACACCGTATGGAATAATATCACTACAGACAGTATCAACGTTATGCGCTTCGAGCGTAGCGGTGCCACGATATTCAATCTTCAGAATTACGGGGAGCTCTCCTTAAACAGCGTTACCGGGGCCACCGCTGCGGCGTTAGAGGTCAAAGGGTTAGCAGCGCAAGATTTTCTGACAATCACGGATAACGAAAACGACGATCACATACTGACGATTCGTAAAGTTGTCAACGGTGGAAGTTGGATCACAGACTTCAAAACTCGTGATCCCGGAACTGCGTCTGGAGAT
>Ga0114918_10001752_pt1 | contig 19463 bp, 14 predicted proteins | sample LantaG_FD_87015 | JGI IMG/M metagenome (GOLD analysis project Ga0114918, IMG submission 87015) | Deep subsurface microbial communities from Baltic Sea to uncover new lineages of life (NeLLi) - Landsort_02402 metaG | ecosystem: Environmental > Aquatic > Marine > Oceanic > Sediment | place... | reverse complement strand
GAGAGCCTCAGGCGGCTGGGCACCGACCGGCTCGACCTCCTCTACCTGCATGCCCCCGACCCCAGGATCCCGATCGAGGAATCCGCTGGCGAGCTTCGCCGGCTTATGGAAGCGGGCAAGGCCCGGGCGATCGGCCTGTCGAATGCCTCGCGGGAGCAGCTCGAGCGGTTCGCGACCGCGTGTCCACTGGCAGCCTGCCAGCTGCACTTCAACATGCTCCAGCGGGAGATCGAGCGGGAGATCCTGCCCTGGTGCAGGGCCCACGCCGTGGCGATGGTCGTGTACTGGCCGCTGATGAAGGGCCTGCTCGCGGGCAAGATGCACGCGGGCCAGGTCTTTCCCCCGAGCGACAGCCGCCACAAGTATCCGATGTTCCAGGGCGAGGAGTTCGCGAGAAACCTCGACTTCGTGGCGGCCCTCCGGCCGATCGCTGCGAGGCTGGGCGTCGCCCTTCCCGACCTCGTGCTCGCCTGGACCGCCGAGCAGCCGGGGATCACGAGTGTGTTGTTTGGGGCGACGAGCCCCGAGCAGGTCGCAGAAAACGCCCGTGCGCTCACCTGCAGCCTCGACGCCCCAGCCCGCGAAGCCATCGCCAAGGCCATCACCGCCCGCGGCCAGGTCGCCAGCGGCCGTGCGGTTTAGGACTGCCGGCTGTCACTGCACACGCGCATCAACGCGGCCGGCATCGGTTACCACCGAATCCGTCGGCATCAGCCGATATTCGTAGCCGTTGCTCACCAGCAATGCCTTGAGAACCTGGAACTCCTCGAAGGAGTCAGGATGAACAATCACACACGGGTACCAGGTCGTTGGCGGGTACGGAAGAAGCCGGGCCGCTACAGCGCCAGACGCGTCTGCCCCGGCCAATGGAGTTCCAGCTGCCGGCCGCGCCCGGGCCTCGTTCGACAAGCTTCCGGGCACGATGAGAAAGTCCTCGGAGTTGATCTCGCGAGTCTCCCCCACGTTGCGGTGCATCAGGTACATCCGCCCGTAGCGAAGCAAAACGCCAAACTCATCTTTTGACGTCGTACGTTCCCGCGGAGCGGCGTAGGTCACCCGGGCCGTCACGCCGGCTGCCGCGGCCCGCACACGGTCGCGATTGCGTGCCAAGCGATCCCGCTGGCGGGTAGCATCCTCCAATTCAGATCGAGCTTGGGCCGCATGGGTACCGGCGTGTTCCATGTCCTGCCTCGCCTTGAGTGCCGCGGCTCTTGCCACGGCAGTCATGGCCTGGGTCTCCGCTGTTTCCATCAGGAGGCGGGCCTGCGCCGCCTCATGGCCGTCGGCTCTGCTCTGCAAAAGCTTCAACTCGTCAATCAAAGCCACGATTTCCGCTGAGGAAACGCGACTGATCGTGATTCGGTGGTCCTCGAGCACGCGTTGGAGATCTTCAGCCGCGGCCTCCATACGGTCCATTTTGCCACGCAGCCGAGTGATGTCTGCCGGCCCGACTGCAGGTCGTGTGCCAACTTGATCGGGAGTCGGGGTACGGGACGTTCGCGACAAGAGCACCGAAACGAGCAGGGCGAGAAAGATCAGTGAACCGAAGGTGTTGCAGACCGTGTCGAGCAGCAGGTCGAGACTGCCTACCTGAGCGGTTTTGCGGCGGCTCATGGCGACCCCGTGGGCGCCGAAAGAATCCGGGTCGCCTCACCGACAAGTTCTGTACCGACGTCCAGTCCCGCCGCGATCACCACCTTCCGCACCGCGTCGTAGCGACCAACACCGCTCGGCCGCACAACGATCAGCACCGACTCCGCAGCCGCGTCACGGCCACGGAGCCAGGCGCGAAGCGTTGCCGGTGGGCCCACGAATCCCCAGCCCAGCGGCCGGGGAGTCTCACCGATTCCGGCTGCGACCGCCACACCCGCGCCGGTCACATCCACAACCACGGGCCGCTTCGGGCCCTCGGAACGATTGAACTCCAGGGCTGCGAGAACCACCGCCGGATCATTTCCGGCCAGAGCCGCCTGGCCGGCGGCCAGCTTACGGCCCTCTTCCTCCACCTCACCGAGTAGGCCGCTCAACCTTTTCGCTTCGGCTTCGAGCCGGGATTGCTCGCGGTGGGCCACGATTGCCCCGGCCTCGAGCGAATCGACCTCCCGCCGCTCCACCTCCGCCTCGGTCGCCCTGGCCTCCGCGGCCCGAAGGGCTGCTGCCGCGGTGCGGTCGCGCTTGCGTTCTTCGGCGACGCTCCTCGAAAGCTCCGTGGCATCAACGCCGATCACCGCATCAGCAACCCGCTGGGTTTCCGCGACATTCTTCCGCGCCGCCTCAACCTGCTGCTCAAGCCGTGCAACGGCGGCTTTCAAATCCTGCGCTACAGCCTGATGGTCCTCGGCAACCGCCATCGTTCGGCTCCGCATCACCACCTCCAGGGTCAGGATCAGGACGATCAAAATCATGATCGCCGTCACGCTGGTAATGATGTCCTGGAACGCGAACAGTGAAAACGCGTTGGAGTGACGCCGGGATCGTGCCATGTCGAACCTCTTCAACCTGGCCGTGGGTTCGGAACGACGAGCGGAAAGGGAACCACCGGACCAGGCCCGTTCTCGACGATCCGCAGCCGGCCCACGACGTTGCGAAGGCCGTAGTCCATTGCCTCGTCAAGGAACTCCTCCTCCCCCTTCCGCAACCAGGTGACACCCAATTGAATGACAAGCGCGGCCACGAGCGCCTCGAGTGTCGTTTCAAACGCCGTCGCCAAGCCCGCCGTGACACCCTTGAGGGCCAATGTGATTTGCTCCACATCGGCAGTGTCTACAAGCACTCCGCTGAATTTTCCAATCGCCTCCGACAAGCCGAGCACGGTACCGATGAAGCCCAGTACCGGGATCGCCCATACAAAGGCCTGCACGAGCGCGTAGCTCGTCTCCACCATCGACTCGTCCTGCTCGGCCTGTGACCGTAGGATTTCGTCGACGTCGGTGACCCGGCCAAGGTTCCTCAGATTCGAGAGTGCCACGACAATCCGGTTGTAGAGGATGAAATTGCGGGGGTCGTCCACTGTGGCATAGACCCGGGTGAGCACGGGTTCGACTGTCGCCGCCGAGAGCACGAACGCGGGATCATCGGGCATCACCTGTTGGTCGAGCGCTCGCCGCTGGAGCCGGAGTTTGAACCACTTGACCACCAGAATCGCCACCGACCAGCAGGTCAGAAAGACGATCGCATAGGGTGTTGGGCCGCGGCGGAGGAACATGCCAGCGAAGTACGTGCCCCAGATCGGCAGCAGGGCGGCGTAGAAGCCGAGGGTGAGCAGGAGGCCGAACAGCGACGTGAACCAGCCATTGGGCCGTGTGAAACGGCCTCCCGCGAAGCCGAAGACCTGCTCAATGTCGAGCCGTGACCAGTCAAGGACCGGGGCCGTATCGCGGGCCGTCCCGAGGGGGTGAGCCACCGACCCATCAGGTGTTGTATTTGTCATCAAACGCGTCATCGGACATGGTGAGGAAGACGATCGCCTCAATGAGGGCGATCAGCGCGGGAATAAAAGTAAAGCAGAACACGAGGTACACGATCCCCAACGCCACGTTGTTGAGGTAAAAATGGTGGGCCCCAAGGCCTCCCACAAGCAACGCGAGCAGGGCGGCAGTTGTCTTCGACTTCCTGTCGCCCGACCGCCCGGCCCGCCGGGATTCCCCGAACACGAGCGGGCTGCTGGCCTGGGCCATCAGCCCTTCGCCCACTGGAGCACCGCACTTCGGACAGATCACCGCCCGCTTGTTGAGCCCCGCGCCACATGCGGAGCAAAAAGAGTCGACAACGCCACCTCCTGCTGCCGGCCCGACCGTCGGAGAGGAAAATGCCACGGCCAATTCGGAAACCTCCCCTGCTGCCATCCAATCGCTCATGCCGGAGCGAAACACAAGGTCACTGGACGACACCTTGCCCGAGCGCAACAGACCCAGCACCTGTGACCGTGGCATCGGCCCCTGCTGCGTGCCTGCCACGGCACAATACCAGTCGGCCACTTCGGCCGGCGGTCCATCGCTCGGTGCTGCGGCGACGGCTCGCGGCTGCTCCGCCACGGGGACGGCGACCGCCTCTACCCCCACGGCCGAAACCTGCACCGGAGCGGAGGCTGTCGCCGCCGGCACAAACAACTCAGGAAACGACGTCGCAGGGGTCCAACTTACGCCATCGTTGGCCACCTCGTGCATTCGCCCCACCTGCCCCTTGCGAACCATTTGCCGGATTCGATCAAGCGTGTAAGGCCCAATGCTCCTTCCCTTGTACCGCACCCAGTACGTGTCGCTCATAGTCGCTCCAATTTCGTTTCCCTCGGGGCGGTCAATGGCGGGCGTGGAAGTCGATGGTGCTGTCGGTAAAGTCCACCAGCATGGTCGTTAGTTCCTGGTAAAACTTGACGAGCACCGCGACCACGGCCGAGGCGACGAACGGCACGACCACCATCCAGGGTTGGCCGTCGATGCTCTCGAAGTACTGGTCGAGCCCCATCCGGATGACCATGATCACGTGGCCGACCGAGATCAGGGCGGCGCCGACGTAGCCAATCACGCCGCAGATCAGCACCACGGCCCGGTAGATGGGATAATGGGTACGGCCGCGAACTCGCTCCAGGTATTCGACTGCATTCGCGGAGGTCGCCCCACCACCCGACTGCCCCGAAGAGGGCCCACTTCCCTGAAGCGTCGAAGCGGGCACCCAGGTAGTGCGATCGGTCGAGATCTCGGTGGTCGGGGTCACCCGCCCGGAGGCGGCCAACTGGGAAAGTTGCTGCTGCGAATACGGTCCGTACACCTGCGTGCCTGACCGCACGAAATACTGGCTCATCGCGTCATGGTTCCTGGAATTGTTGTGTCGCCCTCATGCGATCCCGACAGCCCGCTTGCGTCCCCCGCCGTCACAACCAACCTCGCTTCTTTCGCGTCACCGGGGGCAGGTCGAGCGGAACGTCGAACAGGTCGGCGGCCTGGGGCGGAGGAAACGCGTCTGGCCGCGGAAATCCCGTTGGTTCCGGAAATGCCGGCGCTGCTGATGGCCCAGTCGCCGCCGCGAATTCCGGGATCATGGCGATGGGTTGCCAGTCGGTAAACCCTTCGGTCCAGATCCTTTCGCCAGGCCCCACCTGTCCCGACGATACGAATTGAGCAAGAGTCGCCGTGTCAACGGCCGCCTGCTGCTGGACGCCCGCGAGCGTGAAGTACCAGCGGCGGGCATCGGTGACCGGAGCGGGCTCCACAGGCACGATCTCAACCGGCTGGGGGCGTTCGATGAGTTCGGGAGTTTCCCCGATCGACTGCCACGTCTCGCGATCGACCGATACCTTATCTGACCGCGCGATCCGGCCACGGTGGAGCATGGCCTTGACCTGGTCGGTCGTAAACGGCCCACTCACCCTCGTTCGCTGCCTAAGGTAATACATGATGCTTAGTTACCAATTTCTTCTGCTATGACGCCTGAGCCAAGATCACCGGAAGCCGAAACCTCGGACTCCTCGTCGATCATTTTACTGTTGACAGGCTGCGGGCCGGAGCCTTCGTCGCCTACTTCATCACCCTCAAGGGGGAGGCCTACACCTTCGGAGCCTTCTCCAGGAGGAGTTTGCTCTACCGGCGGGGGAGGCAATGTCGGCATCTGGTCCGCGACCGCGGGCACCGCGGGCCGAGCCTGCGCAGGCTTGCGGAACGCACTGAAAACCATGAGGCACACCAGCAGAAAAAACATTCCGCCGCCGAGGGCGATGAGCACGTACACGGCTTTTACCAGCGTGCCGTCGTCGATCTCCTCTGCTTGCTGGCCACGCAGTGCCGGCGGCTCGAGCAACTCCGAGGGTTTCGCACTGTTATGCGACGGTGCCAACGGCTGGGAGATGGCATCATCTAACAGCGACATCTCCACGACCGGTGGCGGCCGGAGCAGTTCCGGGAAGTTGTCCGCGGGCCGCCAATCAATGCCGTTGTAGGAGAATCGGTCGAGCGGCCCGATCCGACCATCCTTTACAAGCGGACGGAGTTTTGCGGGATCGTACGGGCCCGTCGTGCGGCCGGCCACCATTCGCCAGAGGGTTTTCTCACTCATGCCGATTTCTCCTCGGAAACTGGCGGGGCATCACCAGCCGGAGTATCGGTCAGTGGATCAAGCGATTCGAGCGGGCTCGCGTCCGGGGCCGCCGGCCGGCGGTTTTCCCGCTCGTCCTCCCGCATCCGTTCCTCGATCAGCCGCCGGGTGGTCTTGAGGCTGTTCTCGGACTGCATCGTAAATCGGTTCCGCGAGGTCTTTTCCAGCAGTTCATTCGCGCTCGGTGTCTTCTCGAGTGGGTACATAGTGAGCAGTTCGTCGATCTGCCGAAGGAGATCGACCAAGCGTTCTCCAGCAGCCGTATCCGTCGCCGTCGGCATGCCACCCAGGATCTCACGGTTGCGTTCCCGCACGTGCGCCGCTGCTGCCCGCTCGTAGTCATCCTCAATCTTTTTCTGTTGGACCTCACGGCTAGCGATCTCCTCCTCCTCTTTGTGAAGCCGCTCGACCGGATCGTTCTTCGAAGAACCGTCGTCGTCTGCCTTGGGAATCCGCTTGCCAGGAAGGCCGCCAACTTTGCGGGCCCGCCGCCAGGCTTGAGCGCCGGCCACCACTTCCGGTGGCCAAGCCATCACCCTATCCGCCCCAGGCCGGTCTCCCAACACCCTGAGAGACTCGGCCATCGCGGTGTCGCATTCCGCGAACGCCTCCCTCAATGCATCACGCCGCTTCCACTCACGATCAACACTGCTTTCGATCTCGGCGATGAGCTTACTTACCCTGACATCTGTCGGATAGCGTTCTTGCAAATGCTTGACCTGCTCCGGCAATTTCTCGAACTCGCCTGGTTCCGCCTGATCGCGATAGGTCTCCAGTTGGGTAATCGCCTGACGATACTCGGCCCCGCGTTTGAGCCACATTGCCACCGCCATCAGCACCAGAAACACTGCGACGGCCGCAGCCGCCCAGGTAAGCAGTTTGAACCGGGTTCGTTGGCCGGCGCGGCCGCGAACATCCTCGACTGCCTTTGCCACTCGCTCCCGGAGAAACACCGGATAGACAAGGCCTGGCTGAGTCTGGCAGAGCCGCATCACCTCCGCCGAGAGCCGCTCCATGTCTGCCAGCCAGGCCGACTCCGCTTGCACGCGGGGCTTCTGCTCGCAGAGGTATTCAAGCTGCCCACACACCTGCTGCAACTGGCCGGCATATGCCTCGGCTGTGTCCTGCGCCGTCAGCCAATCCAGCGGTTGGCTCACGCGAGCGGGCAGGGCGTCGATCCGCTCGTCAAGCTTCTCCTGCCGGATCAATCCTGCAACGGTCGGGCAGCCGGCGAGGTGCTGCCGACACTCCGCGATACTCTGCTGGGCCTGATCCCACTGAACCCGCAGCTGCCGCAGCCGGTCGATCAGCTCGGGCGATGGCAGCGCATGCTGCAACTCGCTCCAGCCCGCTTCGAGCCCCGCCACGGCCAGCGTTGCCTGGTCGGCCGCCGCCCGCAACTGAATCCACAGGTCAGCCCCGCGGGTCGCCCGAATAAACTCCTTGGGAAGTGAAATTCCCCACTCGGGATCGACCAGTTCAGCGTGGAGTTCGGCGATCGCCTCCGGCTGCCGTGAATTCAGCACCTGACGCGCTTGCTCGTGGAGCTCGGCAAGCCGGGCTTCCTCGTGATCGTTGATCGACTGCGTCCAAACCGGCTTTGTGGGGTCGGCCTCGCGGAGACTGCGAAGCAGGGCAAGCCGGCGAAACACAGGGGCCCGCTCGAGCGCCAACCGCCTGAGCCGATCAAGCGGCCGCCGCAGGTTCTCGAGTTCGGCATGGGCCGACTCCAGCGCTGAAAGTGTGTCGTAGTCGAGCTTGGGGGGTGGGCTTATTCCCTCGACCACGAAGAATCGCTCCAGCTCCGGCCATCCTTCCCGGTCTTCCAGGTTGAGCCGTGACGCGAGGGTTGCGAAATCATCGTCGTGAAGCGTGACCGCTTCGTCCCGCAGGCCCTCGAAGAGGAGGGCGTCTACCTCCCGAAGCGCGGCGTTGATCTCATCGATCGCGTCCCGCAAATCCGGCATCAGGTCGCGGATCATATCGTTGCCGATGTCGTCGGCCCGCGCCATCGCGGTGTCGATCGTGGCGATCAGCGAGGAGATTTCTGGAATTCGGCTGAATGGCATGGCGGCCTCAGAACGTCACAGCTTTGGTTGCGAACGGGGATGGGTGACGGGTTCGGCACCGAATTTTGCAATCACGCTCATGGCATTGAGCGAGGGGAAACGGGTCTCAAGCCGGCCGGTAAACACTCCGGCTCCAGTCCCAAGCCCGGCCACCACCTCGACGGCGAGCCGCTTGCCGGCCGGCAGTGCGGTCAGTTCCTCGAGCAGCATTTGCAGCGGCACCCTGGCTATCGCATCGCCGCGGTCGAATTCCTGTCGCAGCGTCACCATCCATTCGGCCAGCGGCAGCCGACGGCCCGCGAGGTTGGGCGATTGGAAGACGAGAGACGCCGTGACGGCCGCTCGGCCTTCCGGCCGCCGGAGCCGAACGACAACCTTCGCGAATTCGGCCAGAGCCTCGGCCGACACCACGCCCTCGACGGGCGGGAGTTGAGCCGCTTCCGCCCGCAACCGCGTGGCGGTCGGCAGCAGCCCCGCATCAGCCTGAACCGCCTCCGGTTCGAGGCCTCCGAAGCGGCGATAGCTTCGCCAGGCATCCGGAACGCGGGCCACCACCATTCGCACAACGGCGGCGTCGAGGCCCGGCTGGCCAGGCTCGAGGGCGAACTGGGACACGAGAAAAGGCCCGTCCGGTGCCGCTGGAGACACCCATGCCACGGACCAGGTCGCGGGAACCTGGTCGCGGAGGGCAAAGGGCGTGCCCTCCGCTATGACCGCGACCAGGCCCGCCGCGTCACCGCAGCGACCCCGCAGCACCGGCCAGCATGGCCAGGGAGAGGCGGGAACGGCTATAGACCGCCGGGTCCTGCTGGCCGCCCCGCCCTGGGGCTTCTGCTCCACGCCCGGCAGAACCGCCGAATCGAAGGCCATTCCGTGAAACACAACTGGCAGCAATTCCACCGTCCGCCGCAGTTGAACGTGGGAGTGCCCCCCAGGTTGACGCTGCGCCGCGATCCGCACGAGCCCAGCCGCTACCGCAGCCCGGCCCACCTCGTTGTCGGCCGTGCGGGGCGGGAGCGTTGCCACCAACACGCCGTCGCGAACCAACAGCCCGCCCACCGCGTGGTTCATGCCCAACGACGTCCGCATTTCGAGCCGCCAGCGGCCGGAGTCGGTGGGCAGGCAGGAGATCACAGCGGCCGGGGTGGTTGGCAGCGGTTCGGTAGGAAACGAGACCGCGATCGCAAGGTCTCCGACCTCGACCAGTTCAGCCTCCTGCTCCCGCGGATTGGTCGCGTCGAGTGACGCGATCGGCTGGTGCCCCGCTGCCTCAAGTTGGTCCCACAGAGACTGAAACAACGCCTGGGATAGCTCGGGCTGCCCGCGTGGCGGCAACACGTCGCCGTCAAGCAGCGTTTCGTCAGAGCGGCCGGCGAACGTCGGCGGGTCGCTGACCGTGGCCGGGATCGATCCATGCTCGGGCCGTTGTGCCGAGCCCGTGGTGGCAGGGTTGACCTCGGCGGATTCCGGCAGACCAGTCGACCGACCGAATTGGAGGAAGATGAGGACCAATGCGGCCACGACGGCCGCCGCCAACCCGGCAAACAGGGGCGCGGCCTTGGGGGGGGTGCTGCGGCCGGTGTTGCGGTCGGCCGCGTCGATCACTACGACGGGCGCGGGTTCGCGCGTGGAGGCCTCCCCTTCGGGCGATAGTCGCGGTGGCGTGCTGCCCATGGGCCGTAGCGCCGGCGGCGCAGGCCGCAACGGCGGCGGGCCGGGAGGGCGGGGCGGCGGTCGATCGGAAGGGCTTGGGGGCGTCATTCTTCAGCAGGTGGTTGTGCCGCGGGAGCGGTCGTGTCGGGAGACGGCTCGGTCAGACTGGATGGGGCGGTCGTGTTTGCGGCCGTCTCGTCGCGGAACTCCGCTAGCAACACCGAGTGCTTGCCGATGTTCATCGAATCGACCCAGACCCGGCCGGTCAAGGTCACATCACCCTTGTCAACCGCCGCCAGCAGGGCCTTGGTCTTCTGCTTCTCTGCGAGCACGCCATCAATCTCAAAGTGCAGGCAGCAGAGAATCGTCTCTAACTTCTCGGCCTCGTGGCGGGCGGCCTCGGCCTTGAGGCCCGCCCAATACTCGTTGACCTCGACCTCACCCGCCGCGGCGTACTTGGTGTGCAGCGCCTCGGCATCCTTCCAGCGTTTATGACCGTTGGGATCCTTCTGCGCATCCGGCGGGGAGCCGTCCGGCGCCTTGGCTTTCTGGTCTACCCACTGCGTGTAGCCCGGCATGCCCTTGACTTGCTCGCGGATGGACTTCTTCCACTCGCCCAGCGACTTCCGTACGGTCGCGGCCTGGCCGGCCAGTACCTGCGCCAACACGTTCGCCGGCATTTTGGGCACGTACTGTCGAGCCATTTCCGCGTAGTGATTGAGCGTGCCCTGCGGCAGATCTTCTTCGGGATCCGGCACCTTGATGCTGAACTTCTTTGCCGGACCTGGAGCCAGCAGTTCCGTGAGCGGCTTGGGCTCCGCGTCTTTGATGCCCTTGATGTCGCCGAGCCGTTCCCAGCCGTTCCAGGGCGGCAGTACCAGCGACTCGGTGAGCCGGATGTAGAACTCTGCCTGAGGATCGTAAGCGTCGCGGTTGGCCATCTCGAGCGTCGTCTTCATGAAGGGCTCCTCGTCGCCGGTCCAAGTCCAGGTGCCCACCATCGTCATCGCCACCGGCACCGAATACTGGGCGATCGCCACCGGTTCATCCATTTCCTCCGGCTCAAACGTCGCCGTCACCGTTTCGCCACCCTGGCCCTTCAGCTCCAACCGGCAGCCCCAGGGCGTGGTTGGCAGCGGGTTGGAGGAGATTGGTTCGCAAGCGTTGTTTCCCTTAGGTCGATATTTTGGGTCCGTGAGAAACCGAGAGATCGTGATCGGGTCGAGCAGCCGGGGCTTATGCATCTGCACGTGGGTCTCGAACTCGGCCGATTGGTTGGCCTTTAGCCGCAGCACAAGCGGCAGTGTGGTGACCGCCTCACGGGCCCGATCAAACTCGAATTCGTTGGCGCCTTCGGGCTTGGCCATGAGCGTGAGGGTGAGCGTGCCGCTGTCCACCTCCAGCCGGCCCAGTGGGATCGGCTGCTTGCCCTTGTCATCGGGCTCTACCGTGAGCGTCCACGGGTCCGTGCCCGTGCAGGAAAATCGCCACTGCGGCTGACGGGGAGCGAGGGTGACTTGACCGACATTGGGGAGCGAGACCTCGATCTCCGCCTTGCCTACGCGGCAAAGCTCCAGCGACTGTTCGCTGCGGTCGCGGAGGTTCCAGTCTCCCTTCCCGGTAGGCAGATGCCGAGCCTGCTCGAGGGCTTCTTTGAGCGTGAAAAACTCGTCGCGGCGGGCTGCCGCGGCCGCTTGCTTGGCACGCTCCTCGGCGGCACGTTTCTCCTCGGCCTCGACTCTTGCCGCTTCTTCCGCGGACTGCTTTGTGGCCAGACGGTCTGCTTCGCGCTTCTCCGCCTTCCGCTTTTCTAGATCCTCGGCCGCCTTTGACTCCTGGGCCGCCTTCAACTCGGATTCTTCCTGGTTCTGGGCAGCTACCTCGGCGGGCGAGGGCCCGGGCGGGACTATCTGGGCCACGTCCCCCTTCAGGACGTTGAGCACTTCCGGATAGAGCGCAACTACCCCGACCGCGACCAACGCGATCACGGCTACTAGGCCGCCCGCGATGATGCGGCCGAGGCTCCGCGACCATCCGGTCGACCCGGCGGCCTCGCCCGGTAGAACAGCACCGCCGTCCGGGAACGTGCCGTGCGAGGCTCCACCCAGGAGCGGCGGCGGCATACCGTTGACGGGCGGCGGACCGCCAGCACCGAGCACGGGCGGGCCGCCGAATCCGCTGCGGGCCGGTGAACCGCCCAACACCCCAGACCCCGCTGCCGGCAGCGCCGGCCCTGGCAGCCCGCCCGCCGCGACACCAGCGGCAGGGCCAAACGTCGCGGCAGTCGGGCCGGAAGCCACGGCAGCAGGCCCGGGCCGCGCGGGCTCCCGCTTCCAGGGCACGGTGCCGACGCCCCTGGCCGCCGCGATCGTGGGCGAGGAGACCGTCAGCGGCGCCCGCCGCGCGAGGTCTACCACCGCGAGCCGCGACTGGCCGCGGGCAGCCTGAGCCTCGGGCGAACCGTCCACCGTGCCCAGCCAGAGGGCGTCGCCAGCCGAGAGCGCGTAGGTGGTAAAGGTCACGCCCCAGCGCTGCGGATAATTCACCAGGCCGAGGGCCTCGGCAAACAGTTCCAGCAGGTCGACTCCCTGCGGGGCGATGATCCATGTCGGCTGCCGACTGACCGCGCGATCCGCGAGCAGGCCAGCCCAGCCGGCGTCGCCGGCCAGCCGCGCCCAGGCCTGGCAAATGCCCGGCTCGGAGGGCACCAGCGGCGCCTGCGGGCCAGCGGGCTCTTCCCGCGGCTCCCCAGCCCACTGCCGCTGAAACCCGCCGGCCCGCTCGATCGCCAGCAGCACCGCCGCCGGGTTCGACTTCGATCGGGCCGCCGTCTCGCCGGCATCGAGCGCCATGTGGTGGGCGAGCTTGTTGGACCGGCCGGAGTAGTCGCTGCCGGCGTCGATGATCCGCGTCAGCACCGACACGACGCCCGCCGCCCCGCTGACGACCGTATGGGATCGAATCTGGGGATTGCGGGGGTCGCCCTGAGGAAACACGTGGCGGTAGCCGCTAGCCCGCTCGAGCATCTCGGCGAGTTGCGGATGGATGCCGCGAGTGCGAAGCACAGTCGTAAACCCGCTGCGGCCCGCCTGCAGGCCGCGGGGAACGCTCGTGACAATCAGTTCCTGAATCATCGTGCAGCTCCGGTCGATGGATCGGAGGCCGGCGCCGGGGCTGGGCCCGTGTCCTGGGGCGAATCCGAAGCCGGCGCCGGGGCTCCGTTGCCCGACCCCGCCACTGCCGGCCGCTCGGCCATATACGGAATAATGCCGCCGCCTCCGGCGCCGCCGCTGCCGTACTGGCTGAGCACGTACAGCATCGGCACTTCCACCCACAGCGGCCGGATCGTTGCCGCACGGTGCCCGAGCCCGCCATCGGGCAGCCTCTCGGGCGGACCGCCCGTGGCGCTGACCGGGATGTAGATGATCTTGGCGGGATCGACGAACGCCTCGGCGGTGCTCACGATCGAGGGGGTCAACCGGCGGAGCAGGCCGTGGACTGCATCGGAGACCTTGCGGATCACGTCGGTGCGGAGCACCGAGAAGCCACCCGACGGATGGCGAGTCCACGGGTCCGGCAGGTGCTCGACTTTGAGAAGTCTTCGCCAGGCGTCAAACTTGCTTACCAGCACCACAAGCGGCCGGTCGTGCCTGGCTGCGGTTGCCAGGCCGCGGTAGGTCTTGACCCGGCGTGCCGCCTCCGCGAGCAGCACCTCCTGCCGGCTCGTCACACCCCCTTTGACTTGAATATCGTCGCTCAGCCCCTGGAGGTGGGCTCGGAAACTAGGCTCCTGAGTGGGATCGAAGACAAACATCAGACAGCCCGACTTGGCCATGTGCTGCGTTACGGGATTGTCGGGCCGGTCGGCCCCAGGCTGGAAGCTCTCGCCGGCGTTGTCATAGAGGCACAGCGTGCGGCCGAACTCGGCCGCTCGGGGAGCATGCGGATGGCTGCCGATGGGGCTGATCTGGAAGAAGAAGGGCTTCGGATAGAGGATCTCCTTTCGACCGAACGAGACCTTCTGATACCAGTCTCCTACCTCGCCGGTCTTCTCCAGCCGGACCACCGCCTGCGGATCGGATGCGGCGAAGAGCGTGTCTTCGTAGCCATGGAGGATCGCATTGGCCGCTGGGTCGGCGTCGCTGAAGTCGGCTGCGAACTGGGATGGCAGCACCCGCCTCAATTGGTGCGTCATCGTGGCCAGGATGTACGACTTGCCGCTCGAGGGTGAGCCGAAGGTCGACACAAAGGATGCCGGCCGCTCGACAAACACCCGGGGCACCGAGAGATGACACTTCGGGCAGGCCAGCACGTGGCAGGGAGAACCCTTGGGGTCGAGGGCCCTGCCGTCGGGATGAAACCGTGTCGGCAGAAATCGCCGCCGCTCCTGCGGGCCCAGCCGCAGATCGCCGAACAGATCCTGGTGGATGGAGACATAACAGATCCTCTCGGGCGGAAACCGCTCCCAGCAGTTGGGGCAGACGACGTCCTTGACGAGGCCGCTGACGGCGGGAGTGCTCATGGCAGGGATGCCTCGCGGAGAACCGGGAACCAACTGGAGCGCACGCGGATCATGTTTGGCCTGTCATTCAAAATTGGTCGGCTTGGTGGTTCGGATCGGCGAACCTGCAGGGGCGCGGCGGTCAATCTCGGCGGCCAAGCCCAACGCCTCGTTGAGACACTCGCGACAGGCGGGATCGCTGACCGCGGGCCTGCGGACCGCTGCGACCGCCCGGCCGACCGCTTCGACCGCTTCGGCATTCAGCCCTCGCTCGAGGCTCCGTCGCGCAGCCTCCATGCTCTTTTTTGCCTCGGCGATGGCGGTCGCCTGGTCACCGGCGGCCCGATTCCCGTCCGCCGAACCAGCCCCGCCCGCACTCGCAGCGGGCTGCGCACCCGCGCTGCCCCGACTTGCCCCGCCAACCGGCACATCGCGAGCTCCACCCGCCTCAGCCTGGTCGTGGCCCGGCCATAGGCAGAGCACGACGCCCCCCCCGCCAGCAACTGCCGCTGCTAGCCGTTCCAGGAAGCGTTGCTGGGCTGCTTGGGACCGCGGTTCGTCCTCCAGCCATTCGAGTGACACCGCCCAGGCACCCGGATCGGCCTTCGCGAGCCAGGCTTCGAGGCCGGCCCGGATCCCGTCGTTGGTGGCACCTTCGTCTTCGGCATGGATGGCCATGAGTTCCGCCAGGCCGTCGCCACCGAGCACGAGGGCGGCAACATCTTCATTCGCCGCGGGCACGCGGCCGACGCCGTCGAGCACCGCGGAGCGGGTCGGGGCTATCGAGTAGAGGATGTCTGCCGCTGAGGTCGGGCCGCACAGCCCGGGCCCACGGCCTGGAAAGTTTTGGCTGAGATCGGGCATCGCCGCGGCCAACACGGGCCCGGATCGCGGCCGGCCGGCCGCACCGGTGGAAGCCACCACCACGGCGCCCGCGATTGAGTAGCTTGCTGCCGGCAGCAGCGTAACGCCCGGCCGCCGCTCGCCGTACCGCACTGGGAGCAATAGTGGCTTGGGCTTCCAGCTGTGAATAGGATCGCCCGAACCCGATTGGGATTCGCCGTTGTCGGCCGGATCGTGAATGAGCAGAACGTCGGCCCCCACGTTGCCGGGCCGCCAGCCCGCAAAGGCCACAGCATGGCCGCAGATCGACTGCGGGGCAGAGGATCCCGGTGGCTCGAGCCGCCTCACCACTGCAGTGCGGAAATCAGCCGCTGCTTCCAACTGCCGACCCGGCGACCGCTCCTGCAGCGGTTTCCCGCCGGCTCCCCCATCCCGGCTCTCAGAATTGCTTGGCTGACGACCGCACGAGACACCCGCGATCAACGAGACCGCGATGCACCCCAACAGGATCGCCCTCGCCATCAGTACCTCAAAGCCGGATACTCTCGCCGCCGAGATGGCGGGCGGTGCGGGCAATGCCGGCGGTGGCCACACAGGCTGCTTTGCAACACTCATGAGCCGTCACGTCCGGGAGTTGCTGTCCCCCAAAAGTATGGTGAATTCCCGTGCAACTGCAACCCCCGACCGGCAGCCGCCACCGGGTTCGCTATCCTAGGGGGGTGTCACCTCGGCGGATGCAACTCCCCCTCCCCAAGGATGGATTCATGACCGTGTCGTTTTTGGGGCCCTACCAGCTTCGTTCGACGCTTGCGTCAGCGGCTGCACGCGTGGCCGCCGGTTGGCTCTGCATCGCGTTGACCACCGCGCGGGGCGATGACTCCACACACCCGGATCGCCTACCTCGGCCAGCTAGCCAGGCCGTCTCGACCGCGGAGGGCCTCGTGGCGGAGGCCTACGAGGCCGACTTCGCCGCCGTCGAAAAGGATCCGACCCAGCTTTCAGCGCTCATCGCGAAACTGGTGGAGGCGGCCACTAAGACCGATCAGCCAGACCGGGCCTATGCGCTGTTCTCGATGGCGGAAAAAACAGCGCTGACCGGGGGCAGCTTAGCCGGCTTGTTGCGACTCGTTGATCAACGGGCCGACCGATTCAGAGTTGCTCGGGAGCAGGAACGCCTCGTAGCTCTGCGAGCGTTCCAGGCCGCCCATCGCACCGACCGCGGGAAGTTGGAAGAAGTCTGCCGCCAAGCCATGGCAGATGCGCAGGAGTGCATTCTGAACGATGACCCTGACGCCGCGACCTTGATGCTGGAAGTCGCAAAGAAGGCGAACGAGTCAGCGCTCGCCGCCGCCCGCAAGGCCCGGGAAAAGCTCACCGATCTCAAGGTATTCGGCAAGGAGATCGAGGCGTACCGGAGCTTCATTGAAGAGCGGCAGACACTGAAGGCCGCAGCCTCCCAGGCTCGGGCCGTGTTGGAGACGCGGCCTGATCACCCGCAGGCCAACGCGACCCTGGGGCGGTACGAATGCCTGGTTCTTGGCCGTTGGTTCCGCGGCCTGGCGGCGCTGGCAAAAGGGGACGTTCCGGACCTTGCCGACTCCGCAAAGCAGGAACTTGACCTGCTGGCAGCCACCGACCCATCACCGGCCGCCGCGTTGGCCGTGGCCAATGCCTGGTGGGCCGCATCGCAGGCAGAGGGTCGAGAGCCCGGCGAGGTCGCCGAGATCAAGCGGCACGCGGCTGGCATGTATCGCGACCTTGACGGCAAACTCGACGATCCAACAGACAACCTGCTGGCCAAGAAGCGAGCGACGGAAGGAGGCGGAGACAGCCCGGCGGACGCCACGCCGCCCTCCGAAACCGAACCACCACGCACCGGCGGTTTTGCCGGCCGGCAGCAGGCGGCAAAACTCGCCGCTGCCGGCGGAGGCGGAGCCGACACCGAGGCGGCCGTGGACCTGGCCCTGGTCTGGCTCGCGGCCCATCAGTTGCCGGATGGCGGCTGGAGTTTCGATCTGGGACAAGCCCCAGAGTGCCGCGGCATGTGCACGCATTCCTCTCGCGGGCCAAAAAGAGAGGATCGCTCGGCCGCCACGGCGATGGCTTTACTCCCGTTTCTGGGCCGTGGCTTCACCCACCGAGAGGGGCCCTACAAGAAGGAGGTCGAGGCCGGTATCGGCTTCCTCGTCAACGCAACTCTCCAGGGCAAAGGCAAGGCATACGGCACCGGGGGCAATTTGTATAGCCAGGGCCTCGCCGCCATCGCACTTGCGGAGTGCTACGGCATGACGAAGGACAAGCGGCTCTCGGCGCCGGCGCAGGCCGCGCTCAACTACATCATGGAGGCTCAGGATCCAAACGGCGGGGGCTGGCGGTATTCGGCCCGTCAGCCCGGTGACACCTCGGCTTTTGGGTGGCAGTTCACCGCACTGAAGACCGGTCATGCGGCAGGTCTGCAGATCAACCCACTCACGATCAAGCGAGCCGTCTCATTCCTCGACTTCGTGCAGTCCGATGGCGGAGCCGCCTACGGGTATACTGACAGCAGCAGCCCGTCATTGCCCCGCACGGCAATCGGACTGCTCTGCCGCCTGCAACTGGGATGGAAGGCCGACCACCCGGCAATCGTGAAAGGAGTGCAGTCGCTCTCCCAGGCAGGACCAGACACCGATCTTTACTTTTGCTACTACGCCAACCGGCTGATGCACGAGGTCGGCGGCAAAGCCTGGATTGCCTGGAACGCCGCTATCAAAATCCGTCTCCTCGGGGCCCAGGCCAAAGCGGGGCACTCCGCCGGCAGCTGGTATGACGGGGTGGACGGAGGCCACGGCGCTGACGCAGCAGGCCGCCTGTACTGCACCTCGCTGGCCGCGATGATTCTCGAGCAGTATTACCGATAAATCCGGATGTGCCGGCTCGAAAGCAGGCGTGCCGCAAACACCGCGGATTTATTTGACCTTGCTCAGTAGGAGAACTAGCCTTAGCAGAGACCGCTGCCGGTTGCCCCAGAGGCATCGCTGCGAGTCGTTTGTGTGTGCAGGCCTTCGGAGTCATCCCATGCTATCGCTTGCCGATTTCCGGCTCCCTTTGTTGGCCGTGCTGGCCACTTGGCCGCTCGCCGGAATCCGGGCCGACCTCGTTCCGGTGAGCCCGGCCGCGGCCGAGCGACTGCTCAATCGTGGGGAAGAGGTGAACTCGGAGTTCCGGCAACTCGTCGAACGGGCCGGGACCGACGGGTCTGAAAACCTCTCTGCCCTGACCGATACCGCCTCCCCCGACTGGCGGCTCTACTACCGCGACAGGCAGTTGCTCTTTGCAGTGCCAACACGCCGCAATCTCACTGCGGTCGAAAAGGTGGCCGGTGAGCAGGAGGCCGCGAAGCTGGCCGCGGTGCTGCTGCAGCAGCGGTTTAACCAACTGCTCCAACTGGGAACCAACGTCGGTCTTGAGCCGGAGAGCGTACGGGTGGTGTTCATCGAGCCGGCCGCACTCGAGACAGCCGCGGGCGGCTGGGGCTGGGGCGGCGGACGGACCGGCTTCGGCGGGTGCGAGCAAGGCACGTTCGGCCGGCATGGTGGATTTGCCGGCGCCCCCCTCCCGCTCGCGCCGGCCGGCTTCTGGCCGAGCACCGGCGGCGGTCAGGGCGGCTGCGGCTGCCACTGAGCCGCCCTCCCTTAGGGCAGAACCTTCCAGGCATCCACCCAGGTGACGCCTTTCTTTCGGGCATTCTCGATCTGATCCAGACTGGTTCGCAGGAGTTGCACGCTCTGCTGCGTGGGGCCAGCCGCCGGGCTCGCCGTGCCACGATGAAAGAGCAACGGATTACGGACTCGAAGGCCCATGCCCTGCTCCAGAAACCGACCGAGCGTACGGTCCTCTTTGGGGAGGCTCTGCCAGGCCGCTTCGGTCGCCGCGGCCACGCCGGAATGCCCCGACTTGGTGCCGAGCACATCCGCCAACAGCTTCCGGGCTGCGTCCACGTCAACCCGCCCCGTCTTCTCCAGCCCCTCGGCCGCCTTGATGAGGGTCGGAATCAGTGCGTCTGACTCGGGCTTGGCGAGAAACACGAGCTCGCGGAGTTGCGGAGTGGCCTCGGCCTGCTGGGGATGATAGAGCCAGCCCCAGGCGGGCACAAAAAACTGCAGGTGTGCTGCGTCGAACGCCTTGCGATCAATGCCGTTTGCCGAAAACTCCCGCTCCAGCGCCGGACCAGGCTGCGAGTAGGGGTTGCGGGTCTCCATCTCCTCGATTTCGTCCAACAGCGCCCTGCGTTTGCTGTCCATCTGCGCCTGGAGGGCGGCGATGCGATT
>Ga0114918_10001750_pt1 | contig 19471 bp, 19 predicted proteins | sample LantaG_FD_87015 | JGI IMG/M metagenome (GOLD analysis project Ga0114918, IMG submission 87015) | Deep subsurface microbial communities from Baltic Sea to uncover new lineages of life (NeLLi) - Landsort_02402 metaG | ecosystem: Environmental > Aquatic > Marine > Oceanic > Sediment | place... | reverse complement strand
TACGTCGGGGACTCGTTTGTTTCTCGACGTTTTGACGGAGACAAATTTATCGACGAGCCCTGCTTTTTTGAAGGCAGCACGTTAGAAGTATTCAAAGGTAAAGAATCCCTGCGGATTGCGAGTCCGGAGTTAGCTGCTAACGGCAATTGTGTTTGCGGGTCCCTTGACATTAGCTGGCTTCCCTTCTGCGCAGAGCGCTATCATATTTCTCCCGACATCAAAGACTACGTGTTGGTGGATGTTCCTATCGTTGTAGCCGATTTTCCAAATCGCAACATGGACGCGTTCACCTACAAGCAGCTCACCGATTGGCGCACCCCTATTGGTCGCGTAGCCTATGGTACGTTTATTGGAAAGCCGGTCCACAAAGACCACGATAATATGGATGACACGAAAGCGAAGGGCGTCATATTTGACGCCACGCTGGTACCTTTTCGTGGTCGTTGGCATGTTAAGATTCTCAAGGGGTTTGACCGTACAAAAGATCGACGGCTAGCCAACTTGGTTCAGCAGAAAAATCGCGTGGGGCACAGCATGGGAGCTCTCGTAGAGCGTACCGAATGTTCGCTGCCTTGGTGTAAATTCCACAGCGATGGTCGCATCACCTGTGATCATATTCGTAATGGTGCTGGAAAGGGCGATGTGATCCGTAATCACCTCGTTTACGAAAACATGCTGGACTTCTACTTTGTAGAGAGCTCTAGCGTGGAAGACCCAGCATACGTTGTAGCGCTGTCTGACAGGATTTGGGGATAACAATGTCAAAGAAACCCGCTACGCATGTACAATACGGTGGTGCGCTGTACCGGTTAAAGGAAGGTGGGGGCCTAGGTACCACCCGCGAGGAGGCTACCATATCTTTGTTCGACAAAGATTTTGACAGTGAAGGGGAGCTGAAATATTCGGGAGGTCCGGATGGTGGCCAGTTTTCTTTTGAGTCGCGGGTAAAGTTTGCTGATGGGGAGATGTTCCCGGTATCAGTTCCGATTAGCGAAGAGATGGCTGTGCAGATTTTTAGGAAGCTCTTAGGGCGCAATAAAAATGTGCAGTATCCTGATAAGTGGCAGTCGATGCTGCCTCCTAGTTTCTTGGAGGTTCTCCGTAAGGACATTCCCGAGCTTCCAGAGGAAGACGTGCAAAAAGCGCTTCCTTTGTCCACGGCAAGCGTTACGACGAAACCTATTCAGGTTACAGCGACGATCCATCCGTGGCGCGTTAGCCCGTCCGCCACAGTAGCTAAAATTAACCTGCGTCTGGGATCGGCGGGTGCCGACGAGTTAGCGCTTGGTTTGTTTGCACGAAAGCTACAGTTTGCGTTGACAGCCAAGTACCCCAATGCACGGGTAGCGGTCAGTGTTGACCGGAGTTCACGTACTAACGGTGCGTATCTTTCGGTACGTGATAAGGCTGGCGCGGACACGAAAGAGCACGATCGGGCTATTCAAGAAATGCTCACGAGCATCTGGCAGCGGATGCATTCTTACAGTAGGAGATAATTTCCATGGCGACAGTTAAGATTGCAAAGCGCCATAGCATGGACAAAGAAGAAGTCAATAAACCTGGGAAGATACCGTCCCGGTTGCGTGGGGAATTCTTCACCGAAGACTATGCTAAACTGTTTGAGGAAGAGGGCGAGCGCCTGTACAAGGATATATTGTCCGAGCTCGTAGGCGGGGAGATAGTGGATGACGTAGGTGCTACTGTCACTGTAAAGGGAAAGCTACCGGAGCTTTTTGAAAAGGCTGTAGAACGGCTGTCACAGACCCTAAAGCATAAGAAGGGTATTGATGGGCTGAAGGATAACGCGCAGTTTTTTGCACCGTGGATTAAAGGGCTTGTGAACGATATCAGCACTTCCGGTATGAAAAAAATCATGGAGTCCTTAGAAGGGCTTGCACATGAGCACTCTGTACGGGTAGTTGACGAATCACTGCTCGATGCCCCGATTCCAGATATTCTTTCGGAAGAAGATGCAGCAGAAGACATGGCTATTCCGGAGATTGCCGAGACCCCGGAAATACCTGAGCTTGAGGCTGGCGATGTGGAAGGGTGGCTCAAGGGTACAGAGGTACCTGAGGCGGCAGTAGCCGCTCCGCCTCCGCCTCCTGTTGCACCAGCGACTCCGCCCCCTCAAGGTGCGGCTCCCGGAGCTCCAGTAGCGCCTATTCTTCCTGCCCCACAAGCTACTTCTGCCGCGTCACGTATGAAGGATGTTCGTAGAAATCTGATAGAACGTCGTCGGTATCGCACGGTAGTGTCTACCGCTTCGGCTAACGATCTACTCCGTGCCGCCGCGGTCAACCTCAAACTGCTGGAAGACGACAATGCCTAATCCGCGGTTGCTGAAAGTTATTGCGCTAGAAGCGCCGAAGACGCCGCCATCTCCAGCTGCGCTACAATCCGCACAAGATTCAAGCTTACGGTTTCAAGCGAATGAAATAGTAAGCTCTAGAGACCAGATGGTAAAAGCAGTTAATAAGGCCACCGCATTGTTTGATGGCTCAGGTGCTGCCGCTAACATCGTTAAAACTATATCTAATAATCTACAGCAGGATTTGGCTGCCGCGTCGGAAGTTAACAAGCATGCTTTAGGCGAAGCAATGGCTAGTTGGCAAACAGTGGGCACGCATTGGAAGGCTATCTCCGACGCGGTACTCAAAGAAGGCGCGCACATCAGGTCCCTTCTGAATCAGTTCTCTCAAGTGTTACAACAGGTTGTAGAAGGGATACCTCAAAACGACCGTGTTCAGGCGGCGTTTAACGCGGAAGAGTTTGAGAGCTCCAGGCAGCAGTTGCTCGACGCGTACAAACTGTTGCAGGAGTTGTTCAACGATAAAGATCTTGCTATGAGTTTGGCCGCGGTGAACGCGGACCTCAAGGTGCACCAGCAGAACTCACCGCCTCAATACCAAAAGTTATGGAACCGCGCCTCTATTCTTTGGAATGAGGCACTGAAACATTGGGGAATTCTCAAGCAAGAAGTTGGGAACCATCCACAGTTTATGAACACAGCGATGAAGAAGACTTTTCAGCATTGGAACTCCGTTGCTAGTGGGCAGCCAACACAACCCGCGCAACCTCTTCCTGGAGAGAAGCAACAGACGCCAATTAAAGACCTTATCGCGGTCATGTTACAAAAGGCCAGGATGCAAGGTCCGTCATTTGCCAAGCAATTTGAGAGCATCGTTCAGTCGACCCCCGAGGAACGCTTACGCCCGTGGTTGGAGCAGCAGCTACTTGGACAGAAGGCTGCCAGTGTGCGCATTACAGCGGCTTCCCGAAGGCTTTCGAAAAGATATCCTTGGGTCCTGCACATCGCAGCAGAAACTGTAGCCATGGATGACGCTGTAAAGCTGGTTCCTCCAGTTTTATTGGACATGCTACGCACAACGCAAGATGCAAAATTGAAGGATCTTACGCCTTCTGATTTGCAGCAAGACATGCTCGACGTAACCCAGATCTTCACCGATGCTGTTCGCCAAAACGCTACGTTGTGGACTCCTGTGAGAGATGCTTGGAATCAGTTAGCCACTTTGTGGGCAGACGTAGACTCCAAATGGGAAGGCGCTGGTGTGGAGCTCATGAAGATGACGCCGCCATTGCAAACTGCTGCTACCAATTTCTACAAGTTGCTCAAACAGAAGCTTTCAGCGGAGCCTGCAGTAGCCAAAGACGAAGTTGCTGCGCCTGCGGTTCCTCTGCAAAACCCACAGGAAACTATGCAGCAGGTAGTGCAGCAGCCCCCGCCGCAGCAAAAACAGATGCAGGCGAGCGTCATGTATAAAGGCGCCAAGTACGTACGCGTAGACCTGTAACCAGTTTTGAGGATCAACATGGCTAAGAAACCTATTTACGATAAGGACCCCAACTCGGTTCTATACATGGGGCACCGTTATGTCTTAGCTGCGGACGACGCTGAAGAAGTCAAAGACGGCGACGCTGAGGAGGCCAAGAAACGTGGGCGCCCGGGAGTCGCGCGTATTCGTAATGTAGAGTTTTGTCGTCCTGGTGGTATGCGCTTCATTATTGATATATTGGTGTTCGATGAAGCTAGTAAAATTCCTTATAATGGAAAAGCGAGCAGCAAGTCATCCCCTAAGTTGGAAATACGTAAAATTAAAAGTGAGAACGCGTTACCTCAAGAAGCCGTGATGGACCACATTCCTGAGAACACGGAAGAAGGCAAAGCTGTTCGAGAGCGCATCAGCAAGCTTCTTTCCACTAAAGGTGGCAAGGGTGACGGGTTATCCAATAAAAAAGATTTGTACTACCTTCATGTAGACGGCGGTTGGTACTGGGATGATAGCAAAAACGGATTGGAAGGAGCTAAGGTAGTTCAGAGTTTTCTGAAACTCATTGAAAAAGATTCTCCTTCTCTGGTCTACGTGTACTGCGCAAATTCCCGCGTTGACTCTATTCCTGCTTAGTGTGTGCTTCCACCATGCGTTACGCCGCTGTTTACCTGTTTAATCCCAAGCCACTTGACGCTATGGTCAAGGAGCATCTGTATGATGATTGGGATCGATCTAGCGGTATGAATCTTTTTGTGGAAGAGTGGTCGGACCTTACTACTATGGGCACCGCTGCAGACCTGATCAACCAGTTTTCTTTGCAGGATAAGCTTGGATTTTCTTCTGACGTGGTATCGGCAGACGACGTGAAGGGTCGTTACACAGACGTTAGTAACGCTTTTTACGATATCCGCGCGATGCTTGATGATACCAGTATTGCACAGCTTAATAAAGACAGTGAGCTCGCTAACCCGGATGGCCCTTCGTATGCCGCGGGTCAAGACGAGCTTCGTTTCGGTTTGACCTTTGTAGCTTCTTGGAACGACGTACAGGAGTTACGTAAGCGCTTTCCAAAGAGTGTTTCAGAAAAGACGGCTACCCTAAAAACCAACTGTGTTCAGCACGCTATTAACCTGCTACGTCACACCGATTTTGGGTTTGAGCCCGCGGACACCCAGATGGGACCAGAGGGTTCCTATGCCTACAGGGATCTTCCGGGTCTTGATATGTTACATAAAGCTCAGGAAGCTTTGGTTTCGTGTGGTATGCCCAACAAAGAGTTAGCGGCTGCAATACGTGCTTACCGTACACAACGTGAAAAAGCGAAGGCGTTAATTCACGGACCTTCTGGCACTGGTTCAAATAAGGGTGTTTTGAACGACCTTATAGAATCTATTGCCGCTGTCGCTGAAAGAGGTAGCATGACATCTACATGCCCCAAATACATTCGTTACGCTGGCGTGTTCTATGAGCGTGTCGACGATGCTGAAACAATTCGGCAAGCGTACCACCTTCCTAAAAAAATGAAGGGTGTTAAACCCTGTACCCCATCAGATCAAACAGACGAGGAAGCCAAGGAAAATCAAATTTGGTGTGTCTTCGACTGGAAGAAAAATTTACGCGCCCGCTACAAGTCTCGGAAAAAAGCACTGCAGTACAAAGTGTTTATGATCAACCGTGGAAAAGGCGGTGGCGGAAAGTAGTTTCATCCGTTGTTTGTATCAACCCAAAACAACTTACTGTATATCACCTAGCAACATTACCCCTTTTGTGTCTCGTTTCTTTTCAAGCAACATTATTGTAAGTCGCAACGCTGAATTCGTTATGTGGGCTCGGGTACTTTTGCAGAGGTTCACTCAACATTACCCCACCAAGATTAACTTTCAGAATCTCTAACCCGACGAAGCGGCAACATTATTTCAGGCAGTCAAGATGCGCCTGGCCCGAAGCCCGGCGACATAAATCAGCGGTGCAGAACGTTAACTTGGCGGTAACTCATTTCATGGAGGAAATAAATCATGCCGCTTCTCCCAGATGCGTCTGTAAAGACCAAGTACGATTTTACTCGTTCTCGGTTCGAGTGGAAGCGTCAGTTCTCGGTAGCCCCCACGGCGAACATCGTCGAAGAGGGCTCCATGCTGACGCGGCTTCCCGGACCAACCGGTGGCGAGGTAGTGCAGCTCGGTCAGTCCGGTGCTTTGGCAGCCGGTGAGCGTCCCTGTGGTATCGCTCTGATCTCGCGCATTTCCGCGAACACCTTCACCATGGTTCGTAACGTGACCGTTCCTGCGGTATCTGTACCTGCGGTACCCCTGCAGATTCAGCTTCCCAACGGAAACCTCGTTGTGACCACCGATACATGGGGCGCATGGATTCCGGTAGCTGGCGCTGCTGAAGTCTATGTTTGGGATAACACTGCTGCTATCCCTGCCCCACTCATTACCGTTGTTCACGTTGCTCCTCCGGCACCCATTGCCGGTACAGTTGACGTTGACCCGGTAACCGGTCTGATGACTTTCAACGCTGCTGAGGCTGAGCACAACCTCACGGTCACCTACCGTTGGCATTTGACCGCGGTTGAGCGCGACCTGCTGCTTCGTCAGTCTCACGTCAACCGTGGGGCCGAAGATCAGTTTGGCCTCATGACCGTCGGCTACGGTAACTGCTGGCTCTACACGTCCATGTACGTGGCGGGCGACGCTTATGTCGTTGGTGGGCAGCTTTACCTGTATGACAACGGGCTCGTGTCCGCGACTCAGCAGGGTGCCAGCGTGGCCTTTGGTCGCGTAATCTCTGTACCAAGCCCGGGTGACCCCTACCTCGGTTTTGAGTACATCAGCCCAGTCTAACCTAAACGAAGAGGTACAAAAACATGTCTAAAGTGTTTTCAGGAAAAGCGGCTCTTCGGGATCGACAGGGCCATGACATTGCCGAAGGTAAAGCTTTCGGTATTAACCCCCGTTCCGGCAGCGTGTCCTACTCGGCCACGACTCCGCTGGTCGGCGCTAACGGTGAGTACAATCAGGGCAGCCAAGCTGGTCTGATTGGTCAGCTTGACGCTATCGTTAAGCAAGCTCGCGCTGGCGAAATCCGTCAGGACCCAGGTCTTGCAAGCGAAGACATCAACGCTTGGGGACAGCAGGGACACCTGATTCAAGCAGCAATGAATGAGTCCGCCCCGAAAGACGGCGGTCCCTTCCAAGTGCTGGGTGAAGTGTTTACGGACTCCGTGGCTGAGACCATGGGCCGCATGGGTTTCAGCAACAAGATCCTGGCTCAGCAGGATGTGGCTGAAGGCGGTACCGCGCGTATCCGTATTCGTCAGAAGGATGTCACCTCTTGGCTGATGCTGAGTGACGGCCACACGGTTGAGTCGCTCATCCGTCAGAAATACATCTATCCCCGTGGGTACAACATCGAGACCCTGGTGATGATGGAAGAGGCTGAGATTCACGAGGCGGGCGCCCAGATCATCGAGGAAAAATACAACGACGCTCTCGAAGCGACGATGGTTCGTGACGACAACGTCACGAAGTTCCTCCTTGACCAGGCTGCTCCGGCGGACAACGACGTCATCGCGTTCAACGCGTTCACGCCTCAAGTGTTCGTTACCCTCAGAAATCAGATCTGGCAGTGGAGCCTCCCGGTTCCCCACGCGCTTATCGCTGTGGACCTGTGGGATGACCTGTTCGCAGACGCGGACTGGGCCCGTTGGTACTCCCCGATCGAGAAGCACGAGTTGGCCGTAGAAGGCAAGCTCGGCCGTCTTGGTGACATCGAGCTGATCACCGACGGGTTCCGCTATGACACCTTGCAGGTCCTCCGACCTGGCGAAGTGTACTTCCTTAGCTCTCCCTCGACCCTGGGTGTCAAGGCCAACATGATCGCGCTCAACAGCTCGGTCGTTGACCAACGCATGCTCGGTCGCGCCGCACGTGGGTGGTTCATCTTCCTGCGCCAGGCAACGGTCATCGCCAACTCCCGTGGCGTGTCCAAGGGTATCCGACTCCAGTAGTTTGTGATTCCCACCCCTCGGGGGCCTTCGGGCCCCCGGGGGATTTTTCTGTTTGGGTCGTTTGACCAACTCTTCACTTTGTGGGGATTTGATCTAACACTCCAAATGACCGTAGGGGACCTACCTATGCCAAAGAAATCACCTGAGTTTATTGCTGTAAAAGGTGGCGTGTATAAACTCGCGTTTGACCCTAATATTGCGCACACAGGGTTGATAGATACTGCTACAACGGCGCTCAAATTTGTTAATGGTCTAGATGATGAGGCCATGCGCAGTATCCAGATGGATTCAACCAGCCATGAATTGCTGGTCCTCGTAGAGGAGCTCGCCTCCGGTATTAAAAATATGCATGAGCATATTTCAAGGGGTGGGCTACTACCTCGCGCGCTGGAAGACGTACGCCCTTCGAGAAGTTCCGACGAGGTGGTGGAGTACAAAGGCGCGAAGTATGCTCCAGTAGCTGTACCCAATCCTTTTGTAATGCACAAAGGGGCACTTTATAAGCTGGTATCAGCTGAGCGTGATCAAGCGCACATACAAGAGTTTTTGCGTAAGAAGAAACTCGATCAGGCGTTAACTGACATGCTGGGAGAAATCAGGCACGTATCCCCGCATAGAAGTAAGGGTTACGACCCTACAAAAGTACGCATGATCGATGATGAAGAGCAGCAAACGTACGACAAGCTTCAGCAGGAAGTAACGCAAACGCTTTCCCAACAACACGAAAAAGACGTAGACCTTGCTGGGGGCTATGTGGATCCCGCTGAATTAGAAGAAGACATCATGTTCGGAGAAGAGGAAACTCTACCAAACGTGACAGAGATTCCTACTATGACCACGGGGCCTTCGAGTGACGCTGATTTACACGTTCGCGTATCGGATACCGACTTTGAGTTTCTTTCCTCGATTCCAGGTATGAAGCAAAATCAAAATGCTTTTTCTTTCTTGCAGGCGGTACAGCGCGGTGTACGTAAGTCTCGAAATGAAGTGTGGGTATCGGAGCGCAAACTGCTAGACACTGCCAAGGTTCTTCGTGACTTTTCCCAGGATGCCAATGCGGGGGAAGAAGAGCGTACGCATGCGCAGGATATGGCGGCTCGGTTTGAAGCTCTTGCAGAACCTCCTGTCGCAAAAAAGAAGGTACCTTCGTATGAGTCCACTCCTCGTGGAGAGGGTAATATTAGAACGTTCTCCTATCGTGGAGCAATGATCACTCGGCGTAGGCGGAGGTAGTTATGGCAAACAAAGCACAACCGCTAGAAATAGTTCACGACGGCCACGTTTATGCGATGATAGTTCCTCCGCGCGCCCCGAGGACGGTTACGTATAAAGGCGCGCGTTATGTGTTGGCGCTGGAAAAGGATCCTCCAGGTTCTTCAGATCTTGGTGCTATTCCAAGTAAGCCTCGCGTTAAGAGCGTCCCTAAGGCTAGAAAATACGGACCCCCGTCTACGCTTCCAGGAGGGCGGCTAGACCCTTCGTTAGTTACAAGTCCAAAGAAGGACAAGGTAGAACGAAAATCCCTGGAAGTGATGCGTGGTTTAGAAGAGGGCGACGAGACCAACGTTGAAGAGTTCGTGCAGGACATTCCAGACGCTTCTATTGAAGACGCTCCAAATTACGTGTGGCATTATTGGCCCACAATGAAGGCGGTTATCGATAAGATAAATAGTAGCGCGGTTATGGCTGAGTTGGATAATGGAACGAAAAACTTTTCGGCCGTTATTGCAGAAATGCTGAACCCTACGTTTAATCTGGAAGCGGTGCTTAGTTCTCCCGAAACACACCCGGACAAGATGCAAACGGTCTATAAAGCGATCGCCGTGATGACCACCGATCTTCCGAACATGGTGGGTGCCGCTGAGCTTTTGGTAGAGCTGCTTCGAGTGATGACCGCGCAAAGTATTGCACGTGGGTGGGTGAAGCCTCGTGATTTCAAGGATCTAAAAGCTGAGCATAAGGCTATCATTAGCGACTTATTGAAAGCGTCTCTGGGTTCGAGAAAATCAGTGCAGAAGCCTGCGAGTGGAAATCCTCCGAAAGGTGCTAAGGGGCGCAACCCACAATTTGCGTAGGAGCTACAATGTCTAAGAAATTAGCGCCCGACTATATCAGCGTTAAGGGGTTGCTGCTAAAGCGCATAGACGCTCCCGCTCCAGGATCTACTGTTAGCCCCCCTCCAAAGGGTTTGACCGTATGGCACATCTACGTAACAGAAGCGGATACTAGCTCCCGGTTTTCTCCGGATGCGGGTCATGTCGTAGAGGAAGAGAGTCATCCGCAAATTGTAGCTGAAGTAATGGCACTCGAAGAGCGCATGGCTAAGGCCGCAATGGATGTAATCTTGGAACAGTCCGGAAAAGCCAGTTCTTACCAAGACAAGTGGACCACGCGGGGTGAAAAAGGTGAGCGTAAACTTCCCTATGAAAAGGCAGTTGCGTATATTAAAGAAGGCTGGAACAACGCGGACAAGCTTGTCAACGACCTCCGCACCAAAGGTTTTGTGGTATTAGAAGACAACGTACACACGGCGCGTACAGCGGCCTCCCCTAAAAAAGGGTTCACCGTAGAAGAGGCTGAGCGCGTCGCCACTGAAATAGGATTAGACTTATCCTCGGTAGCGTGGGATGCTGAGCAGTTTAGGAAGGGTATGGACGTAGAGCTCGAACACGGTAAGCTGCACTCTAATACCGATGTTACTAATGACGACCCGCGCGCTACCGGAAAAATTGCATGGGCTCACTTACGTGAGATCCCAGATTACTACGATCGTTTAGCTCAAATGGAACAAGGGGGTAAGGCAGAATTAGCCGAGAAGCCCGAAGCTTCCAAGGTACGTGTCGTTCAGAATGAAGACACTATGGACGACAAACCAAAGTACGTGAGCATTAACGGAAACGTGTACCGCTTAGCGAAAGACCAAACCCCGGATCGTATTACGGTTCGTGGGCGCACGTATCGTAAAATGTCTGGCCAAGAGCTCCGTTCTGCCAAGAAGGGCCTTCCAAAAGGATGGACGGATGAGTCCGCTAAAGAATCTTGGAAGACCACGAAAAAAGAAGCTCCCGCTCATCCGGTTACCCACTGCATTGAGCAACTTGAAGGTAACCCGGATATCGATGACCCTGGTGCTTTGTGTGCGTGGCGCGCAGACAAAGGCGAAGGTACGGGATGGCGGCGCAAGAAGAAAAAGAAGTCGCCGAAAAAAGCTCGTATTGACTACATGCTCCCAGATAATCATCCCCAGCTACCGATGCAATACAACAAGCCGGTGCAGCTAGAAGGTATAGACGTTGGTAGGTTGCAGGAAGCTGTCCACAGGGGAGGGACAAGTCCGAGTTATGCACTCCTTTCGCGTTTAAACGCTTATGGCACTACGGTAGCTTCCGATGAGGAGCTAGAAGATACGATCGACGCTCTAGAAGAATACGGTACCCCCGAAGCACTAGATGCTGCGGAGCAATTGCAGCGCGCGTAGTTGAGATGGCCAAGCTTGTTACAGCGGTTATCCGTAAATGTCTCAAGCGTGATTACGATCCCAAGCGGCCTATGCGTAAGCAGCGGTGGTGTTTGTACACACATACTGGGAAAAAATTGTTAGGTAGACACCCCTCGAAGTCAAAGGCACTTAAACAAGAGCGCGCAGTCCAGTGGCGCAAACATGGTGCCCCATCAGAGGAACAAATACAAACCACGCGCCTTAGCGCAACGGAAGCAGCAACCATGGCAAAGAATAAGACTCCGGAAGTCGTAAACTACCGCGGACAGCTTTATGTGTACGCGGGTGAGGATGACACAGAGCTCGAAGCGATCGATGAGATGGCCGACGAAGAAGCTCCTCCAACTGATGAAGAGTTAGATGAGGAGATGGAAGAAGTAGAGCTCGTTGAAGCGCTCAAGAGTTATTGGCAGACGGTTCTTGACCGTTTGCCCGACGACCTTGACGTTGATGAAGAGTTTGAGGAAGCGCTGGATGGCATCGAAGAGATCATCCGTGTGATGGAAGAGATGGGCGCAGAAGACTCTCCTGAAGGTGATGACGTTGATGTAGAAGATTTTTCGGAGGAGGACGCCCTAGAAGAGGACGTGTAGCGTATGGTCTTCGGTAAGCAAGCTACCGCGGAAAAGCTTCCTACGTTGCGCACTGTTTTTCGTGCGCTAGACAAAACGATGGAAGAGAGCAGCAACAAGCAACGGTCTTCCCAGATTATTGCTAAGGCCGCCGTGATGAGTGTTGCTGCCGCGTTAGAGGCGCACCCGTACCGTAAAGAGATCGGCGTTCAGCACACACATCATAGACTACTGCGTACAGTGTTGAGCAAGCTCGTGGCATTAACGAGAAACAGTAAGATGCTAACCAGTGAGATACAGCGGCTGCTGAATTACGGTCCTCAAAAATACTACCAAGTCGCCTTAGGTGAGTTGGGTTCACTGTATCCGAGAGGAAAGTGATGCGTGCTCCTATCTACATAAGTGTCAACGGGTCTTTGTACAAGCGTGCTGATGAGGCTCCGATTAAAGTATTTGACCCTGAGACGCTGTTGAGTGCTTGGCGCGCTTCCAAAGAGTACACACAATATCTGCCTACCACCGTACATCGGTATGAAGGCGATTTACGCGCGCTTGGAGAAGTGCTGCGTGACAAGTTCTCTATGTGGGTAGCTGAACATCTGGTTACCGCAGTAGAAGATCATACTGATTGGCTTGGCGAAGCCCGTAAGTTATCAGAGATGGGTAAATGAGCAAGAGGCCGGTAAACACACCGTCCAACGAGGAGAGATCGATGGGCACTAAAGCTCCACATCCGTACATCAGAGTAGAAGGTCAGCTGTATCGGCTTGCCGGAAAAGATGTCTCCAAAGACGAAGTTAAGGAGAGCATCAACAAGGCTGCCGATAAAGCGGCGATTGAGAACATTGCCAAGAACTTGATCGCCCACGCTGGGGATGTTCAAACCATGGCAGCGCAGCTCGTTGACATGATTGACGACAAAAACGAGGCTAAGACGGCGATCGAGAGTCTGGCGAAACATTGTGACGTTATCGTCAAATTCATGGCCGAGCTGAACCCCACGTACAACCGGTACATCAATAAACATCCGAGCGGCAAGTAACAGCCTGCATATGATGCGTCGTTGTGCCGACCATAATATCGATGTCGTCGATGACGAAACCATCGATCTACTGAAGCGTGGTACTCACGTGGATACTCCTTTGGGTCCCGGTGTGATTGAAGACATCGCGATTCAAGCGGGAAAATATGGTAAGCGCATTGAACTTGAACCTCCGCTAATTCAGGTACGGTTAGACGATCCGGAGGAGGGTTCTCCTGAGGTTGTACACGTTTGCATGTGCAAACTGCGCTTGGATAACCCAGAGCACGAAGCTATTATTCGTAAAGAATACTCTCGGTTGTGGCCTCCCATGACTGATGAAGTACCAGAGGATGTGCACATGCTGGTAGACCTCAACAAAACAGAAAATGACAACGTGCGCGCACGGTTCAAGAAGCTTAGCTCTACCGTGCACCGCGTAGCGTCTACTGCTATCAGACAGCGTCGTCAACGTCGTGTGTATTCGGATTACGCGCGCCTTGCGATAGAGTCTGTTGAACCTGTAATCGCCACCGTCGCTGAGTTATCTCCCGGGATGGTAATCACTGGGATGGAGGGCGTAGATTTTAATGATGGTGCGTCTGTAGTTTTACAGACATTCCCCGTAGAAGGTGGAGAAGAAGGTGCTTCAGTATACCTGATGCTCTACTCCCCTGAACCAGACCTACTACAGAATTTCACGTTACCTGAAGATGCACGGTTCATGGGGCACCCGGGAGATGAAGCTACGGGGCTGATGCCGACCGTAGATAACGCCAAAGAGTTCACTCCGACTGTCTATGACCCATCGGCATTGGATAGCTCTGAGTTGCATCCAATTAGGATTCTTCCTGACTCGTTTCTTCCCAGGAACCCTAATTATCCGAGCTCCATCACAGACACCGTATGGCGGCCTACCGTTCGTCAAACACCTATTCGTTTCTATGAGACGAAGAAGGAAGGGGCCTTTGACCGTAAGCCAAACCAAACGCGTGGAAGTGAGGAAACCGACTTATGGGTAAACTTCGCCACGCCTGATACGGTAAACCCTGATGACCTGGAAGTGAACCCGACGTACAAGAAGCCGCTACTCGGGCAGGACGCGTACGACACTGTACTTCAGCAGAAGATCGTGGATGGAGATGCTGAGCCTACCTTCGATGAGAAGATGGAAGAGTTACGTACACTCTTGAAGATCGGTTATCAGGGTGCCCGTGAGCAGAAGATTCCCGGTTACGGGAGTACTTCGGACATTGCTTTTCTGTCTTACTTTGAAGGCTTTGTTAAAAAGCAGGAGCTGTCCCACGATGACGCTGTCAAGCTTTTGAACTACATGCAGATCAAGGGAGACATTGGGGTTTCTGTCCTCAAACTGTACAATCAGTTGGTAGACAATTCACTTACGCTGCGTAATCTGCGTACTCAGTTTACCGACCTGTAGAGAGGCACATGTCAAACCGTCCTCCAACGCTACTCCGATATGGAGGAGTAGAATACGAGATTGTGCCGCGGATTCTTAGGTACGCGGGTACGGTCTACGTTATTGCTCAAAATCCTCTGGAGCCCGCTCCAGCTCAGATAAACCTACCGCCTGTTCCAGATTTCAAATCCACAGATCTAGGGGCTCAGTTGGGGCAAGAAGTTGCGCCTCCTACTGAGCAAGAAGCTCCTGCTTTCCAGCTCCAAAAGGACCTGATAAAGGAAGAGGAGATAAAGAAAGACCTAGAACCTCTGATCACGGCCCTTAATGACGAAGCCAAGAAGTATCTTACTGCCGTTGGTCTCGATACCGCGGGTGACTTTACAGTGGAAGCCATAGAGCGTGATGGCTTGGACATCAAGATTTCCATACATACTGGAAACTTCGCACGGGTCCAAGGAAAAACCGAGGTATATTTTGACTTTGCGGTAAAGCTGCCTGGCGCTGATGAGCTTGAGACACAGCAACGCGGGGAGAAGGTGGACACTACGCAGAAGGCGGTTCTTCCTGGTTCGTGGTGGAAGGGCGATCACCTGATGATCGATAAGCTGGGGTACGCGTTATGGAACGTACTCAATGGGGTGCTAGACAAGCTGCAGGGGTCTAAGACACTTCAAGAAGTTAGTGTTTCTCTTTGCAATAAATTCCTTGTAGAGAAATCTGGGGATGCCTCCCCGCTGCTTAACGCGCTGGCTTTTTTGCAGAAGGTACCCACCGTCGCGCCTGGAACTCTTCGTACGGTTCCTGAAGCGGAGCCTGGGTCTGAAGACGCTAAGGCATGGTTCGCTGCGTTTATCAAACGGTTACGCGAAGGTGACTTACACAGAACTATTCGCGAACGTATGCAGCAGGCTAATTGGCTTGACCGTAATTTCATGAAAGATCTGACTGAAAGATTGGTCGCCGCTCGTTTGATCACGCAAGAGCAAAAAGATGCTGCGATGGCCACAGCCGACTCTTTTGCAAACGACTCGGAGTATGCTCAGTTTGTAAAAGAGGTGATCGAGGGCAAACCTGGAGCTGTGCGTGGCAATAGAGAACAGATAGAAAAAGCTGTGCGTGCTATGGCTCAGTATGAGCAGAACAAGTATAAGGCAACCGCTCCGGTCCATATTGGAACAGATCCAAAAACAGAAGAGATTATCGCTAAGATTGATGCCCCTGGTTCTCCGACCTACGTGTTCAAAAAGGGTGCTGGGGGCGGAGCTCCTCAGCTTGTAAGTGCAGCCATTGAGATTTGTGGCGACACTTGGACGGTAACTACACCGCAGGATGCGTCCAAGCTGTTCAACGCTGCTACTCAGGTTACGGTTGCCTCTTCTAACTCTATCGATTCTGCGTTCAACGAAGACCACGAGTCCATCAAAGAAGCGGACATGGTGCGTAAGCTTTTCAAGCTGATGGAAAAAGCTAAAGAAGAAGAAACTAAGATCAAGTCGGAACCAGAGCAAGTCCCTGTCGGTGATATGTTCTCGGTTCCTCCCACTGCCGACGTCGCTATGTAACAGATCCCCTATCAGACTACTCTACAATATAAGCTAATGCGGGGATCACTCAGGGTAGCTGCCCCGAGTGATCTAAAGCCTAACTTTTGTCTGTCTATTTATTAGACAAAAGTTCGTATGTACTCGATTTTACTTGTATTTATACCCACAGTTCCCCCTAAAAGATTTCTTGACACATGACTTTGCCTTGATATACTGATTGACTATTACAGGGAGGAATCTGATCACATGCGGGAGAACATCAAGGTCCGGGTTGCATCCGTCCTAGAGCGGATAGGTTTGTCCAAAAACATCAATGAGGTAGCCTCTTTACTTGCTAGGTACATTTGTAGGCTAACCGGATCCAGAGAGTACAGAAAAGAGATCCGATGCCTGCTAAATGACCATACAGAGGAGCAAGAAGACCTAATCAAGCTAAAGAGTAGTCTGGACTACTCGTCGGTTAAGAACCAGTACTTTCGCGCTATTCATTCCTTAGCAAATACAAAAAAACCTGATAAGTCTGCGGTAGTTGACGCCGCTAAAATGTTCAAATTGGACTGCGAAGATTTGGACTTCCTTTACCAAGCTTTACCCATTGGGGATCTAACTAAAGTTGGATCCCGGATCTTGTCTGAGCACGGCTACTCCGACAAAGACTTGGTAAAAATACTTAAACAAATCGAATATTTAATGCGTAGCCTTGTCTACCGCCGCATGTCCTTTATCTTAAATAATGATCCAATGGTAGAGAGCGGTGAGGACTTAATGAGCCCTCTTCGTATCGCTGCGGTAAAGGTAGTACGAGAATATGAGATCCAGGACATCTCCTATGAGCACATGCTATCCATGGTGATTAAAGGTGTCCAGAATCAGGCGCGTAACATGGCTGAGTGCTACGGTCGGGGTAAGCGCCAACCTGTGGTGCGCACCCGCGCTATAGACCCTCATCGTATCCTCTGGTACTTTAACATTCGTCAGGATACGGTATACCCCGTACGCTCATTTAAGGACCAGAGCATGCGGTGCTGCTATGACGGAAATGTCTGCGTAACTGTCCAAGCCGTTGACTCAGATGATTGGTCCGTTGTTCACCATAAACGGTTGTACGTTTCAGAAAAAGAAGCGCTTGCTGCCCGAGATAAGCGCCGTGTGGGTAAACGTAGCAAACGGGATGTTTACGCCGACCTTGCCCCTCAGCAGATAGACGACTTTCACCCTGTTGTAATCTCCATGGACAATGAGGCTACTGCCTTTCATTTTCAGGAGCAATTACCTACAGCAGAGCGTCCAGATTTACCTGAAGTTGTTCACCGTATGCGTCAGATTTTGCATGGGCTTCCTCCGCGTGCCAGGGAGTTTGCGGAACTCGTGTTCAGTTCAGACGTAGACGAATTGTTCGACGCCTGGTGCGACGACAACGGCTACAACTTGAACACCTGTGACGACGCGCAACTCGGGCGCCTTGCCTGTAAGTACCTCAACCTTTCTAAGACGCAGCTTAAAATCGAATTAGCGGGGTCGTCCATAACTCTTTGGACTACTGGTGAGCAAGAGACTATAATGGGGGGCGTGACTTCGATTCCAATCAAGTAGTGTACTGGGTACACGTATTACAGGAGACGCATTACGATGTTGGATTACATTTTTTATCACGTAGGTACAGTATGTCCTGATTACAAAGCTGCGGAGGACGATACCGACTTCCCTCATGTTATTTACCACCATCCTGTTGTAGTCAGTTTCATTCGTGTAACAGAGCGTGGTGAGGTGCGTGTGCACACAACAGGGATCCAGAAGCTTACCGCGGAGGAAGAGGTACCGCTCATCCAATCTTTTCTGAACCTGTTACCGGAAGACCCTAAAAATCTCATCACGTTTGCTGGGAGAACTTTCGGTCTACAAGTGATGTACCTTCGTGGATTGCATCGTGGGCTTGACACAGGGCGTATTGAGACCTGGATGGAGAAGCATGTAGACTTGTCGGAAGAGCTCGCGCCTCACGGAAGGGCGTCATCGCTTTCTCTCTATGGGCAGCTAATTGGATTCGTCAAGCGCCCTTGGTTAGACATACAGAAGGCGTGGGACGATGGTGCTTTTGACCGCATCTACGATAAAGTTGAGGTCGACGCCTTGATCATAGCTGCTCTATACCTGCGGCTACGCTATTGCCGTGGGCGTGACCTTAGTAAGACCATGTATCAAGATCTCATGCGCTCTTTGCTAGAAGAGTTTAGACTGCGTTCCTCGCTCAGCACGATGTTCTTGAAAAACTCGAATGTACGAAAACTACTAAACGGAAACTAGAGCTCCGCATGACAATCAAGACATCTCCCCACCCAAACACTGAGGTCTCCGAGAACCAGGCCGCACGCGCACAACAGAAGGTACCCCACCCTAAACAACGTACGGATGCTGAGTGCAAACACAGTGTGTTTTACTTTGAAACAGAAAAGCGCAAGCACATGATCTGCGCAGCCTGCGGTCGTCGGCGTAAGATCACGTTCCAGAAGGACGGCTATGCGACTGTGGGAAAATGGTTGAGTCCTCGGAACAAACCGCACACAACTACTTCTTAGCTTACAGGAGATCGCCGTGAGTACAGAGTTGAAACAACTAATAGTGTTCCAGACAGGGATGCTATTTTTTGGTGCTATAGTTTTGGGAACTAAGTGGTGTGTCGTTAATTAGGCCCGAAGTTTTCTTTGTTTCGGCGTAGCTTCAATGCTGCCGCCTTTTCTTCCATCTGCTGTGTCAGCTCACGCATAGCTTCCGACAGGTCTCTATCTACCTTACCGCCCCCTTTTTCAGATTCGTCCACCGCGTCCTTTAGGTAGATAAGCGCCACGTCATTCTTGTTGAATCTGCGCATCAGCGTAGACATGTTGCTTAAACAAGCGACCAACCCACTCACGTATTTTTTAGAAGTTTTGGCCAGCTCCCGGCGTTCCGCAATAGCTTGTATGAACGTGTTTTGGGCGGTCGGTAGATCTCCGCGTACCCCATGAAGGATGCCCACCTCGTTAAGTAAGCTCGCGTGGTGGTCGTGATAGTGCGTGTTCAGCGGTCCTTGTTTACGTGCGGCCTCTGCTAATTCTAGCGCTAGCGTGTAGTGCTCGATAGCGTCGCTCCATTCCTCCTGTAGCGCAAATATTTCTGCTCTTCTCTGATTTGCTACAGAAGCTGCGTATTGATAGGGGCCGTCCCAACCGTTTGGAATGTTCCTTAGATCATTATTGGCCATCCATACAGCGCTATCAAGTAGCTCGATAGCATCGTATGTTGCCCCTTGATATATGTTTAGCTCGGAAAGCGACAACATTGCGGTGAGCAACTCAGCTTTGCTACCTGGAAAGTTTTCTGCTCCTTTTTCCAGCAGCTCGCGAAATAAGGTTGTGGCTAGCAATAACGAAGCACTAGCGCGTTCTTCATCGTGCTCGCTTTTGAATAGATCCCCTAGCATAAACGCAGCCGGGGCCGCGCGTAGCATCACGTCGTCCATAAACTCGGAGGCTTCCTCCGGTGGGATGATGGGGTCGCCTTTAACTGGAATAGATGCGCCCGCAGTGAGGTCTATTATAGACAGTAGCTGTAACCGCGCTACGTCAG
>Ga0114918_10001748_pt1 | contig 19478 bp, 46 predicted proteins | sample LantaG_FD_87015 | JGI IMG/M metagenome (GOLD analysis project Ga0114918, IMG submission 87015) | Deep subsurface microbial communities from Baltic Sea to uncover new lineages of life (NeLLi) - Landsort_02402 metaG | ecosystem: Environmental > Aquatic > Marine > Oceanic > Sediment | place... | reverse complement strand
GTGTCCAAGGAACAGTGAACATATAAGATATGAATTTATTTCTGCTAAATATATAGAAAGAAGTAACATGTATTGTGTGACATTTAATTGTGTGTGTAAAGATTGTGGATGGGAAGAAGAGTATGATATTGAAATAATAAAAAATGAAAAAACATATCACATGGATGAACAAACAGTCAATGCACTAATATCATTATTCCATCCAACCTTTAAAATAGAGGTTATAGAATGAATGATTATAGATTTGAGAATTTTAATATTATGCAGCATTTGATAGATGTGCATTGGTGTTGTGATAACAGAGATTGCCGACAAAAAAATAATAAAGATTTTAAATTTAAATTTATTTCTAAACAACCATGTGAAGGAAATGATAACGATGTGTTATATAAATATTTCAGCATCTGCCCAAAATGTGGAAACAGAAATATCACACAAACTAATAGAAATTTTTTAATAGACCATGGCTATATGAATGAATCACCACTTAAATTTAAGATAGTCGAATGAAGGATTATAAACATGAAGATGTCGATATCATCCAATATTTGATAGATGTCGGATATACTTGTGGGAATTGTGATAGAAAAGTCGATAGGAAATTCACTCTTCAGTTCGTTGGTGCACAACAGATATCTGATATTTATCACAGATATAATGTGTGTTGTCCATACTGTGCATATAAATCCTATGCGATTACTGAAAAACAATTCCTGTTTGAAAACTATTTGTATAAATTTAAAATAACTATGAAGGAGTGTTGAATGTGAGCAATTATGATTGTGATTGTGGATTTTTTTCATCATTTTTAGAAGCATGTGTTAAATACACGATTTCTTTTGATGAAAACAAACTGCCAATCATCGCTTGTCCGACTTGCGGTAAGAGATTAAATCTTAAGTATATGGAATTCTAAAAGGAGAAAAAATGATATCAAACAGTAAACTTGTTTATTTGGCAAATGCACTGATGGAATTATCAAAAACGGAAGATGCAACAAAATTTAGAACATCAGTAAAAGGTCTTTTTCCAGAAACAGAATCGACCATTATGACAAGCATTGTCGGGGGTAGAAATATTGGAGTTTTAAAAACGGATGATAAAATAATAAATTCTGCAATTAATTATTGTGAGGGTGAATTCTCAGACGATTATGACAAAAAAGATGAATATTTTAAAGGGAGAGCTGATTTCGCAGAAGAAGTATACGGAGAACTTTACGAAATGACAAAGACTAATAAGGAGTAAAAAATGAGTAAAATAAAAACAGCTTCAGTGGAAATAGGTGATAGAATTCGGACTATCAATTATATATTCGTTGATGATGTTAAAAACACATCATCAATCATAAAAAATCCATCATTCTCTGATGACTTGAGAAAAATTTCACTAGCATTCTTGCATCTTTCCCCACAACCACCAACAAACTCGAAAGCAGTAATAAAAAATGTTCGTTCCATTTTGGATACGAATGAACGAAAACAGATGTTTATTAAAATTCTTAAACTCATCAATGGTGAAACACCAACAGGATCATATTCTCTTAATGATAATATTGTCAATCTGGAAGAATATTGCATGGATGAGATAACAACAAAACCAAAAAAGAAAACAAAGTATTTAGAAGGAAGAGAAGATTTTGCATCCGAGATAATGGAATTTGTCGAAGAAGCAAAAGAGAAATCTAAAAATAAATAATGGGGAGTATATATGGCATCAGATTATGAATCCATGAGAGACATTCTCCCTTTTCTAGAATTGATATACCAGGATTTTAAGAAAACTGGTGGGAGATCACATTTACATCAAAAATTTGATTATGCACAATCAGCATTTAAAAGTATTATTCATGCACTGCACAATGGAAATACGTTGGATTATCTTTGTAATAAAATGGAATCTCATTTTAGATGTGGATCAGATGATGTTCCGCTAAAAGCAATTCAATTCTTAAAAGTGCTCAAAGCAATATTGGATGATGATATGATCAGATTTAAACCAAATGATAATATTTTATCTATGGAAGAATATTGTAAAAATGAACTAGGAATGTTCAAGGTTGATGTTGATATGATGGAAAAAGTGGGGTCTGACGTAAAAAGTGAGTATATAAAAGGAAGAGAAGATCTGGCCAGTGAAATGTTAGAAATGATAGAAGAAGAAAGATTGAAATCACAACCTAAAAAAGAAATAGAAGAAGAACCACCAACAAAAGTAACAGCAAAAATTAGAAAAAAATCTACTAGGCTAGAAAGGAGTGAAGAGAGTGATCCTTCTAGATATATTATCGGCAGCAGCCCATCGGCTGAGCAAGTACCACCACCTCCGTACATGTCTTTCCGCACAGCAACACAACTGGTGGAAAATCCAGAAACTTCTGAATCTTGATGAAATAATAATAGGTTTTCTATCTGGGGATCTTTATAAATATAGGAGAATGAGAATGAAAGTTCATGATGACATGAAAAAATTAATAATTGAACATTTGGAAAGCATTACCAAAATTCAGGAAAAAGTAGCAATCGTATATAATATCATGGGAACTATAGCTGGTTATAATAATGGAAGCCTTTCCGATTTAGACAGACATCTAAATTCAACTTTTTCAAATGGGGATATGGATGCAATAGTGAATTCGGGACAGTTTGCAACATTGGTAGATGTGTTTGTTTCCTCATCAAGAAAGCCATACAAACCAAATGACAATTATGATCGTGTGGAAGATTTTTGTTCAAATGAGATCGCCACAAAACCAATTAGTGAATATCAAAAGGGAAGGGCAGATGTTGCCCAGGAAATTATACAAGTATTGGAGGAAAAGAATGCTCAGAAAAATAGCTGATTTACGTATAAGAGATGTTCTCGAAATTTTAACAACAAATAATGAGGGAGAGAAAATAGGAATACCTTATCGTATTTCTAAATTTGTTGGCAAAACTGGAGCATTGCTCAAACTTGCCGACGAAAACTTCAAGGGAATGGTGAAGAATAAAATGGAGACGTCCATTAAAAAAATAAAAAATAGTAAAAAACTGAATCGATATGATAATTTCAAACGTGTCGATGACTAAGGTGATTCGCCCACAGGAGGGCATGAGTCATATATGAAACTTGCGCTTTTTATGGAGTCGCTGTTGCGTATTCAACAGCGACTCCGCTTTTTATATTTAATTTATTTTTTTGTCCTTAAAATTAGGGAACAAAAACAAAATCACATATGGTGTGATTTTTTAATCTTAGAGGAGGAAATATGAAGATTGGAAACATGATGATTCTCGTTCTTATGCTATGCCTATCATTTGCCGGCTTTGCAACTGATGAAGTTGTGGTTGATGTAGGTGATGCAGGATGGCTTCCAGTTATCGGCACAATCATCGGATACATCATGAATACTTATGGTGGGGCAGTTGGTGTTATGCTGATGGTGATCCTATTTCGTATTCTTAAGAAGTTTGGTCTTGAGAATAGTGAACTTATGGATAAGGTTGCTAAGAAAGCCGTTGCTAGGGCATGTGACTGGGTTGAAGTGTGGGCTGCCAAACAAGCAGACAAACCAACATCCCAGGAAAAGTACCAGAAGGCTGTTGAGAAAGCATTCGAGATTGCTGGCAAACTCGGTGTTCTTACTTATGTGCAGAAACACATTGATGAACTCATTGAGCAGTACCTTAAAGAGTTTGGAGACTTAACATTACTTAAAAAAAACTGAGTAGTAACCGAAATGTTACAGAATTAGACAAAATTGAAACCCTGAAAATAATAGAAAGATCACTATTATTTATTCTTAGTGAGCATCTCGATCCTGATAACAAAGATCATTTAACTTTTTATACACATACAAAATTCATAGTTGGTGAGATAAAACAATATATTAATGGAAATAGAGAAAATAAAGAATTATTTTATCAGAATCTACGAAGGTACTTCACTATAGCTTACGTTTTCTTTAAAAACAAAAATGAGGGTCTTGGAGATTTACTCAATGAGATCCTCATTTTTTATTCAGAAAAGAAGGATTAATTTATGAATGAAAAAAGAGATTATGTTAAATTATCCACACAGCAGAAAGGAATTTTAAGAAAAAAGATACAGAATTTTTTTGAAAATATTATCACTGAACTAAATGGATTTGATAATGATGTTGCACCAAAGCAACATATAAAAGAAACACCGTTCAGAATTGCGAAAATGTATGTCGATGAATTATTTCAAGGATGTTTTGAAGAACCTCCAACATTAAAAACATTCATCAATGAGCATCCAGATAGCTTATCTCCCGTAATTGTGAATAAAATATTGGTTAAAAGTTTATGTAGCCATCATTTTGTTCCATTCAAAGGACACGCCACTATTTATTATATTCCAAATAAGAGAGTAGTTGGGTTGAGTAAATTTTCTAGAATAGTTGATTATTATTCTAGAAGACCACAGATACAAGAAGAACTGACAAGACAAATAGCAAATTATGTAAATGACAATATTGAACCACACATCTTTGGAGTAGGAATAAGAGCACAACATTTGTGCATGACGCACCGAGGGGCAAATGAACCATTATCAGACATGGAAACATATCACATTATAATAAATAATAATGATATTGGGTATACATATTCTGATATACAGGAAATATTGTCAAAACATTTGGAAAATGGTTTATAATTTTTTTGTCGTTAAAAATGGGAGGACGAGATATGAAATATTTCTTAACAAAGGAATATACATTTGAGGCAGCACACTTTCTGAGAGATTATGACGGTCCGTGTGCAAATATGCATGGTCATAGTTTTTCGTTACATGTGACATTATTTTCACCTATGTTAAATGAACAAGGAATGGTTTTAGATTTTAAAGTTCTGAAATCGAATGTTAAAGAAGTGATTGATAAATTTGATCATTCTTTAATTAATGATATAAAACCATTCGACACAATAAATCCGACAGTAGAAAATTTAGCTGAATATATTTTTAATAAATTGGAATATTCTTTTATGGAATATGATACATTTGCTGAATTATATTCCGTTAAATTGTGGGAAACTAAAGATTCTTTTGTTGAAGTAAAAAAATAATTGGAGATGAAATATGACTCATATAGTAATTTTTATGCTCACTGTCATATTTTTAAATATTGGAAGATTATTTCTTCTGACGACATTGGGCGAATATGATAGACAGATTGCGTTTAGACAAATTGGACTTTATGTTATTTTTTTAATGATAACCATTTTTGCATATTCGGTTTCTAATAAGATATGTGTTGATGGTATAGATGGTCCGCTTATGAATACTTACGTCGAAACAATAAATGGGAGAATGATATAAATGGCAAATATTTATTATCCAGAAATGGATCAAGCATTGACTGAATTTCATGATAATATATTCAAATATGATCCTGATAATTTATTACAGGGAAATATAAATTCTGATGAATTAAAAACAATGAATATATTTAGATTGATATTTGGTGATGATTTTGTAGATCCGACAGTTACTCATACATTTGCATATTATACGAGAGCCAATATCTACCCCCCAAATATAAGCGCAAGAGCAAATATGTCTGCACTTGGAGAAGTTAGGTATAAAAGTAATAATCCATCTGCACTTAATGCGTTTGATTTTAATCAGATGGATTTAGATTTATTGGATCAGTTTAGAAAATATAGACAGATTGATCCGACATTCACATTAGCGAGTATAGATTTTTTACAGTTAACTGACACTGGGAAAAATATTTATAATATATTGTTTTATTTGGATAATGGGGTATTTTACTTCGATCCCAATACAATGGTTAAAACAGGCATTCTGGATCATATAACCAAACTGTATGCATTACAATTGAAATTGGATCACGAGAAAGATCAGAGTGTTACATTTAAGCTGAAGGATGAACAGATAAATCCTCCAGAACCAGGACCAAATCCTGTTGGACCACCTCCTTATCCATAATTATATTTCGGAGGTATTTAGTATGGAGAATATTTTAGAAGATGCTTGGTTAGAATTGAATCATTTAGTATTTACATTTTTAGGTATTTCATTTGGAATGTTTATTGTGAAATTACTTATGTGAGGTAAAATGTCAGAAAATATTTTGGAAGTCAAGCTGCGTGAAGAGAAAGAAAGATTTAGGGAACGGGAAGAAAAAATTAGATTGAAGCTTATAAGAGATACAATTTCTAATTATAATAAAAAGGATGATAAGAAAGGGGGATAAAATTGTGGACAAAAATATTGATTTATTTCACCCAGAATTGGTGGACGATAACATTGAAGATTTGGAAGCTTATCGTAAAATTAAGAAACTCCTCCAAACAAAAATTGGTAAAGGAGAAAGAAATGACGATTGAATTTAAGATTAATGATGGACATATTATAATGCTTAAAAAAGAATCGGTTTTATATATAGATGTTATTAAGAAATATAACACAGATGAGTGGAGTCTGATGTTGCATTTAAATACAGGGGCAACTATATTATTAGATTATTCTTATCAAGATGAAAATATTGCTAAAGAATATGCTAAGAAAATATTAGATGATGAAAAGCCAAATAAGTTTTTAATGGAAAATAATAAAGGTTAATAATAAATTGGATTATGTCAATTAAAAATGAAAGAAAGTGTCAAAAAATTGGCACAGGAATCGCAATATAATTCTAGGAGGAATTAAATGAAACTCTCATTCTCAAAATCAGAAGTTAAATTTTTCGCAGAGGCGCTCAAGAAAGAAGTAATTGCCAATACGTTTTATAAACTGGAGTGTGTACATATAGCAAACATTCTCAAAGTGAATAATGTAATTGTATTGGAAAACTTCTTCAAATTTCTTACAGAAAAGAAAGATGATGCAGTGAAAGGAAAAATCAGCAGAGCTATGAAAGATATGTTTTCAGAGTTGAAGTTGGCAACTAAAGACAAAGCTAAACAGAAAAAGATTAAAGATAAATATCAAAAGAAAATTAAAGAGTTGAAAAATAAAGGAAAAGATTCTAAAAAGAAAGACAAAGAAAAAGAAGTGGCAGCAGCCTCAAAAGCAAAAGAAGCAGCCGCAAAAGCAAAAGCAAAAAAATAATATTGTCTCATATTGAAATATTATAAAATAGGAGAGGAATTTCCTCTCCTATTTTCATTTCTTATTTAATAAATCATACTAAACAAAAGGAGATTTTATGAGATGGAAAGGCTTGGTAAACACATAATAGCTGATGTCAATAATTGTAATATAGATTTGATAAATAGTTATGAAAAGTTAAAAACTATAATAATGAAAGCAGCCACTATTGCCAATGCAACTATTCTGCATATAGAAGGTAGAATGTTTGATCCGCAAGGTGTGACGGTTTATTGTTTACTATTAGAATCACATATTTCTATACATACATGGCCAGAATATGGGACTGCACTGATAGATGCATTCACATGTGGTGAACAGTGTCACCCAGAAAATGCTATTGATTATATAATAGGACAGATAGAAGGCAAAGTGGATAATTATATATGCCTCAATCGTGGGGAAAGAGAAAAACATATCGGGGAGTTGAATAATGAATAATATATTTTTGGAATTTGCTTTGATATTGCTCGAAGTCCAACAATCCAATGTTATGAAATATATTGAACATAATAGAGTTAATTTTGTTTGTGCAAAAGCTCCATATAAAGAAGAAGCTATAGAAAAAGCTGAAAAAAAATTAGGTTTTTCTATTCATAACAAACTAAAAGCAATTCTTATGAAGTATGGAGATATATATGACAAGACAACCGGTGGTGGTCTGTGTCCATTTATGTCAGCTACAGAAAAGGATATGATTAAATGCACATTATTTTTAAGAAAAACATATCCATTCTTTAAGAGTGGAGATTTTCTATTAATAGCAAAAAATAAAACCCACGAGGGTGGAAATTTAATATTCATGTGTCCAAAAGGAAATGTGTTTCATGCAGACCTAAAAGATATGGACGATAAGATTTATAGTCAGCGCTTCACATTTGAAGATCTAGAAGTTGAAGAATTAGGATCACTGAGCGAATTTCTTATGAAAGAGGTGTTTAGAGCAAAATGAAAATTATACTCCAATGGAGAAAACTTAAAAATAATTAATGTTAATTAAATAGAGAACATAATTAAAATAAAAACGTGATTTTGGCTTGCACAAAAACGAGGAGGGCTTTTCATGGTAACATATCAAAATGCGCTAGGAATTCTCGGACGTATGTATAATTACAAAAGTGATTCCAGAGATTGGAACAATGTATTGAAGAATTCCATAATTGGTGCTTTCATCCCATCAAATACTTTCAACAAAGAATCAATTGATTACACAAGATATCTATTAAAATATAAGAAGATGTATATTGATCATACATATAGTTCGGATGTTGTTCTTCCTGATTCATGGTGGACAGAGATAGACGTTCGGAAATTGTTGTCTAGCATATATAAGGCTCTATCCGATGCAAAGGGTGTGAAATATCTTAAAAAACTTTATGTTGATGAAGAGATACCGACAAATGGAAATCTTTTTTATTATGCATGTGATAGAAAACCAATGTACTCATTTAAAATAAAAGATATATGGTTTGAGATATCATTTGATCTTCCTGGGATAAAATGTGTTTTTCTGCAAAATAAAAGAAAGACAGCATATGCGTATTTCACAAGTAGACGGATAAATACTTTTATTGCATCCACGATTAGGAATGAATATAGAATAACAAAACAGATGGATGATCTTATACCAGAAAAATTTAAAGAAACTCTAGAAAGAATAGAAAATCTCGGAAGGGTGTGTGCAAAATATCCACATCTTAGGTGGGTAATATTGGTTCATGGCGAACCTGGAACTGGGAAAACCTGGTTGTTTAAAAATCTCCCAATGTTTACTAATAAAATAAAACTAGTCGAAACATCAATTCTTTCTAAAAAGATGACTGAAGTGAGAAAGAAATTTTATGAAACATCATCAGCACCATCAAATGATGAATGTGATGAGATATGCGAATCACCGAAGCTATGTTCAGATAAAGCAGAGCAGAAACTTTCTGGAGTTAGCGAAATAGCTTATGATGTATTCGATGAATTTGATATGTATGTTGGAAACTATGCCAGTGATAAAACTATTGAAACAGGAAAATCATTTCTTGTTAATATGTTCAAAGAATCATTAGATGAATCAAAAGGTTTAATAATTTTAATTACAAACCATAAAGATAAGATAGATCCATCAGTAGTTCGAGATGGGAGGATCAACGAAACGATCAATTTAGATAGAAATTTTTATAGTTTGCAAGAGAAGAAAAAAATAGTTGATTTTTATAATAGAGAATATGGAGTTGCAAATTTTGAAATTTCAGATAGGGATTTGGATGATATGATAGTTGCATCCATAGAATCAAGATGTAAAAAAGAGATGTTAGAACGTGGGTTTGCTGAGGTTACTAAAAAAGGAGGAAAATAATATGATACAATATGCACAAGCATTGGGGATACTAAATAAAATATATACTCATAAATATGATAATGTTTTTGATGATGATCTATTAACGAACTCTTTATTTGGACCATTCATACCATCGTATTATCTCAAACGTAGTATTATAGACAACACCAAGAAAATAATAAAATATAAAAAATTTAATAGAGGATCTGGTTTTAGAAATGACGCAAATCTTCCTGATGATTGGTTCAATAAGATAGATATGAATTTATTTTTGGATATTGTTGAGAAAAAAATGAAAGGTGCAACAGGCATAAAATATTTCAATAGAATAAAATATGATAAATCTGATAGTATTATTGGTAAAAAAGTATTTTGTTTTAAAATAAAAAAGGCATGGTTTGAAATATCAATCGGAACTTGGGAACCTTATTGTAATTATTATTTTAATCGATGCGATCCTATTGGTTGGTTAGAAGATACTAGTGGAAGAATAAATACATTCATGTCTACAGTTATTAGGAGATTGTATAGAAAGCAGGAAAATCTTGATCTACTTCTCCCATCTAAAATGAAAAGCATGCTAAATAGATTGGAGAATTTTGGAAAGATTGCCAAAGAATATAATAATATGCGATGGGTGATATTAGTCCATGGTGAACCAGGGACAGGGAAAACATGGTTTTTCGATCAACTTCCAATGTTCCTGAATAAAACAATTCTAGTTGAGAATGAATTGCTTGGTAGAAAAATGGTAGACATGAAACGAAAGTTAAATAAACCACCAGAGGATTCCGCAGAGGAATCTAAGGATTTGAGCGATGGTCATTTCAAATCCTCATCACGTTATTCTGTCACGAGAATCTCATACGATGTTTTTGATGAGTTTGATACATATGTTGGAAATTATATAACAAAAACATCAGTCGAAACTGAAAAATCATACATGGTTACAAAATTTAAGGAATTTTTAGATGACTCACGTGGATTAATTGTGTTGATAACAAATCATAAAGATAAGATAGATCCTTCAGTTATCAGAGATGGGCGAGTGAATGAAGTAATACATTTTGATAGAAATTTATATAATTTAGAAGAGAAAAAAAATATTCTAAAATATTATATAAAACAATATAAGATACCAGGATATGTTATTGATGATGATGAGTTGGAAGATATATTGGTTGCATCCATAGAATCAAAATGTAAAATGGAAATGTTCAACAGAGGATTTAATAGTATTAAAGGAGAAGATGATGTTTGACCCGGAAACTATGCAAAGGATTTTAAAAATATATGGTGTTATAATGGGATTTTTGGTTCTATCAGTAATGACAATATGTGTTATATGTGGTATTACAATTGGGAAATTTTTCTTTGGATAAAAAAAGGTGCAGTCCGAAGACTGCACCTGTAATAAAGAGAGGGTAAAACTAGAAGTTTTACAAATAATATATATATGTCTTTTTTAATGATAAAAAAAGGGATTTGATATTGATCAAATCCACAAAAAGTGATGCTATCGAATGAAGAGAGTTGTGTCAATCGTTTCAAATTCTTTGCAGTTTTTAGAAACACACATTGCCATTACCTGAGACAATGTATATTTTTTTCCTGTCAGTGATACAAATAGCTCAGATCCTTTTTCAGATCTTATTGGTTCGAAATCAATCATACACACCAGCCTCGCTTCTAGTAAACATTCAGTTAGAGGTTGTTTGTTCATAATTTCTCCTTTTCATTTTTGTAGTTTATGCATGTTGGAATGTTATACCCCCTGAAAATTTTTCTCTTCATTTAACTATATATGTATGTTTTGTTATCAAAAAAATATTTTTTTAGATGATTAAAACTAATTATATCTATCTAATGACGTAACCAAGATGGGCTGTAAGCCCATTGGCATTTTTTTGTTTATATTAAAAATGTGAGAACATAATAAAAGTTAGATTGAGGGGGGAATCAATATATGAAATGTCTATCTTGCAATGCACAATTTAATAAGGGTATAGAAGTCATAGTTGGTTATGATAATGAGGAAGATGACGAAATAACAATAATAACTTGTCCGATATGTAAATCTGATGATATAGATTTTGATGAGGAGGACGATGATTGAATGAGAAAAGAAGTAATTGAATTTGCAGAAGCCATGGAAATCAAACTTCAAAAATATGATGGAATAAAAAAAAGTTGGAAAGAAACTGATAACGAATATTTATATTCAAGATTGATGTGTCAACTATATGAATTAGATAGATGTGCTCGACTAGATATAGACGATGCGGAAGCTGCTGAAACACTCATTAATATATCCAACTTTGCGATGATGTTAAGAGATAATATTCTCAATAGAAAGGAAGGCGACGATGGATCTCAACAAGCTTGATAAATTGAAAGAGATTGATTATGAAATTAATCCATGCTGTGGTTTATGCATCCATGGAAAATTTAGAATGGAAACTGATTGGGGAACATGTGATGCTCACAATTACGAACATTTGAAACATGAAAGAGAATGTGAACTGAGTATAAATAAATTTGGTTTCTGTAAAATGTTCGAAATAAATATTATGAAACAGTATGGGATGAAATCATGGACACTGTTCATAAAAAAGAAAAAAGAAAATAAAACTGAAGATGATGTTGATTTTGTCGAGTATATGAAGTCTATAGAATGAGTCTCTCTTCAGTGGGAGGTATAGAGTGCCAGGGAGTTTAGTAGATTATAGATTTAAATCATTAAGACAGATAAAATTAGAACGAAATTATATAGAGAGTATGATGACTGAGCCAATGCCTCAGAGTTTATTTAAATTCTATTCCGTTAGGTTAGAATTTTTGAATGATTTAATAAATGAAAGAGAGGGAGGGATCTGACGATCCCTTCCTTTAATTTTTTTGTTGTTATTAAAAATAGAGAACATAAACAAATAAAAAAGGAATTTTGGATTAATAATCCATGAAAGGAGAGAGTAATGTCTTTATACCCACAAGATACCTATATTGTTGGAGAATTGGTTAGAAGGGCTAGAGATAATTTTAGATCTGATATGAAACAGATAAAAAGAAAAGGAATAAAAAATGTAGTAGATTACTTAGAAGACAAAAGTGATTTCTTCACTGCTCCAGCATCAACACAATATCATTTGCACTGCGAATGCGGTTTGCTAGTGCATTCATATCATGTCACAAGATATCTAAAAGAGTTAGTAAATATAGAAGGTGTGAGTTTCATAAATAGAAAGATCCCATTGGAATCCATTGTAATCTGTGGTTGGTTTCATGATATATGTAAAACCAATGTATATGAAGAATATGAAAAATGGAGAAAAGATGATTCCACAAAGAAATGGGAAAACTATGGGAGCTATAAATTCAATGATGATCTCCCATTGGGTCATGGTGAAAAATCTGTTTTTTTACTTACCAAATTGGGATTAGAATTGGAAGATGCTGAAATAGCAGCAATCAATTATCACATGGGAGCATTCCATTTTGCAGGTAAATTCGATAGGGAATCCAGTATGCAATCTGCATATGAAAGATGGCCAATTTCTCTTCTCTTACATGTTTCCGATTGTATGGCTGCAAAGATTGCCGACATTGCTGCAGAGAAAATTGTGTAAGGATGGTCAAATATGAAAACAAATAAAAAACATTTTAAATTATTTAAAGATGAATGTAATAGATGGGTTGAATATTGGGGCCTAACAGAATGGAAAATTTTTTATGCTCATAAACATTGGAATGATAATGCGTTGGCATCCTGTTCAAGTGATACAATTGGGATGGTTGCTACCATAAATCTAGAACCAGACTGGGGTGAAAACATGGATGATGAAGATATTGAAGGTTGTGTGAGACAATCAGCATTTCATGAAGTTTGTGAATTAATGCTCAGTAAGTTTAGATATACTGCAAATAGAAGAGATAATACCTGGGATGATATAATGCATAACAATCATGAAATAATTAGAAGATTGGAAAATTGTGTTTTTAAAAGAACATCAAAATTTAATAAAACTAAAACGAAAAGGAAGTGAATATGGGTTTTAATTTATATAAGAGAGTTGATAGATTCATAGAGGGAGTTTACTGGAAAGAAGATATGGAATGTTTTATCGAAGAAATAATTGAAAAAAATGGAAAATATTTTATAAAAACCACATCAGCATTGCATGAATTAAATAACGATGATTTTATATGCAAAGATGGGACAGATTTTAAAGTCCTTCCAAAACTTTTCGCAGAAACAGAATATGAGATATATGATAGATCTGGGAAGTGGACATATAAAAGTTTTAAATCATTGAACAAGTTAGTGGATTTCATAAATGATAATAAATTAGAACATATTGATTTTCAGATAACAAGCAGAACTGGATTTACTGGTCTGGAATCTAGTTATATTTTAGTTTTTAAGGAGAGATAATAATGACGTTTAGAAAATATCAGGAAAACGCTTTTCAGACGGCAATATATCCAGGGAAAGGTGATAATTTTTATTATCCGACATTGGGTCTTTGTGGTGAAGCTGGGGAGATCGCGGAAAAAATTAAAAAAGTTATGAGAGATGGTGATGGTGTTTTGACTGAAGTTAAGAAGACCGAATTGAAAAAGGAATTGGGTGATGTGTTATGGTATATTGCTGCTCTTTGCACGGAACTTGATCTTGACATGAATGATGTTGCTGAAAATAATATAGCAAAACTATTGGATAGGAAGAAACGTAATGTGATAAAGGGAGATGGCGACAATAGATAATTTATTTATAAAGGAGAATTGAGTGATGGATCTTTATGAAAAGCTAGATGAAATTGAAAGACTAAAATATAAATTGGAATCGTTTCAAGATAAAATATTGGAATGTGATGCAATAATTGATAATGCTTGTAGTATTAAATTGTATGTTTCTTTTGATCAACTGAATGATAAAGTTATTGTATTTGGAGCGGACCATATTCATTTTAATGATTTTATAGAAATTTTTTCCACAATGAGAAAAGAATATGATAAAAGTATTAAATTGATAGAAAAAGATTTGGAGAAATTTTTTTGTAAGTGTAATTCTAAAAAAACAAAAAGTTAAACTAAACGCCCAACAGACAAAGGAGGCGCAGCATGAAAAGATATATTATGGATATGAAATTGCTGTTGAATATACTGTCTAATATTTTTAGACAATCTTTCGGAATCGTTGATTATGATATGGATTATAGAATAGTTAAAGATTTGGGCATGGACGATATAGATATTATAGAATTATCTATTATAATAGAAGAAAGTTTTAATATATGTTTCTCGGATGTAGAAATTATAAAATGGGATACCATAACAGTAGATGAACTTGTTAAATCTATACATGGTAAAATAATTAAAAAAGGAGAAAAACCAAATGCCACTGATTAATTCAACAAGAAAGTTTGATGAGATTTTAGAACATTTAATAAGAATAGAAAAATTAATTAAAAATATGAATAAAGAGAAAACAACAACAAAAAATAAACCATCGATTAAAACAAAAATAACACCAAAAGCAAAAAAGAAAACAACCACGAAGGAGAAGAGTAAAAATGATAATAGCAACTGATTTTGATGGAACTATTGCAGAAGAAGGAAGTTTCCCAAAAATAGGTGTACCTATTCCTGGTGCAATAGAAACTCTTATTGAATGCAGGAGAGTGGGACACAAGGTAATTTTATATACATGCAGAGAAGGACAATATCTTCAGGAAGCAGTAGAGTGGTGCAAAGGAAAAGGATTGGAATTTGATGCTGTCAATGCAAATTGTATTGACACAGATGGGAAATTTGCAAAATCTAAACCTTATTGGGATGTCCTGATTGATGATAGAAATTTCTCTCCTTATCATAGGAATATAACTGAGGATATATGGGCATTGTTCAGACATCATCTTATTGATGGTTACAAAGAAGAGATGTTTAAGAAAAGTTGAGGGGATGACTATGGAAAAATATAAATATGTAAAATTAATTTTTAAACATGGGGATAGATTTATTATTTCCGCAAAACATATTGCACATAATCTGGCAACCCATTATGCAGATTTAGATACTAAAAAAGAATTTAGAGATATAACACCAACTGGGTCAGATAGAATGAAATTCTGGAAGGAAAGATATAGAGAAGAATATGATAATACATACAATGATAATGATGAGTTATTAGACTGGTTATTTAATAGCATGGATTGGGGTGAAACTGCTGCTATTAGAACCGCAGGCAATAGAGAAGTAACAACAGATGATTTATGTAGATTAAATGGTGAAGATGTATCTATAGTAGAATATACTATTGAAGAAGTTGATAAGATGGAAAAGACAAATGTGTGTGTTGCTGAAGTTGTGGATGAAAATCACTCGGATAAAAGTGAACTGCATCAATTTTTAGAAAATCAATTAACAATAAATGCGGAATTAATTAAAAGAATCTCAGAAATGCAAACTGAAATTAAAAAACTAAATAAAAAAATAAAAATGTTGAAAGATAATTATTATGATGATGCCATTGAAGATATAAAGGTTGGCGGATCATTATAAAGGAGGGAAGATGGAATTTATTGCTGCAATGTTTTGTGGTGCATTAATAGGTGCATGTTTAATGGCCATAATTTGGATGGCTGTAGTTACTTCAGGCTCTTTCGACAAAGAACATAAATGGAAAATATATCACCGTTGTCCTGTATGTAAACATGGGATGGAGACAATGGGCATGGGGGCATATGATAAAGAAGGAAAATTAAAATATATTTGCTCAAAATGTGGATACACAGCTAGGCATGATTTTCATTTCGAGACAACACCTGGGAGGATAAAGGATGACGGAACATTTGAATGGCGAGAATGGAATGAATGATTTTATTTATGAATTTTATTTTTCAAAAAAATTAGGTATCATTGAAAGAGTTTGTAAAAGATTTGATGATGGGACTGAAGAAGATATACTTGGTGAAGATGCAGAGGATGCAATAGCTACCATGCTTGGGGAATCTTATGTTTACGAAGAAAAAGAAAATCAACAAGGATCATAAAAATGAATGATAATTATTATTTAACAATTCATGAGAAACGAGTGGAGTTAGAAAAATTATTAAACAAGCTAGCTGTGAAAGAAGGACATGAGCAAGGAGAGATTTTATCCAAAGTATGGGCTCTTCTTGAAAAATCTATACTCGTTGATAATTTATCAGAATCATTGGTTGAATCTATACATGAAAATAAATCTCTCAGAGAAAGGATAGTTGAATTGGAAGGAATATTAACAAAAATGAGAGAATTTTTAGATGTGGGGGTTAATAATGTGCAGAAAAAAATGTAGTGTTATTTGGGAGCCAGTAAATGTGGAATATCCACATGAAATAAAGGATTTTATCGCACACCAAATAAAAGAAAGAACACATAAAATAAATTCCAACATCGAAACAATCAAAAATGCAGATTCGGCAACTGTATGGGATTTAAATACATTGCAGCAATCGATAAGCTACAATGAAAGAATGCTTGAGATTTTAAATGTTGCATTGGAGTCTTATAAAAAATGAGCACATATATGGTTTGTGATAATTGTGGGAAACAAATAAAAGCTGGCGAGATAATAATTGGCATGAGAGCGACATCCAAGATGTTTGTTGACTTATGTGAAGAATGTAATCTTTTAAAACTTGATTTTGATTATATTTTAAAGAAAAAAGAAAAAAGGGATAGTTCTACGATTAGATTTGAATAAATAATAAAGGAGTGTGATTGTGGTGAGTAGAGAGAATGTAGAAAAAGTTATAAATATCTTTTCCAATGTTATAAAGAAACTTGAAGGTGATCTGGCTGTTATCAATCCAGTTGATGATATCCATAAAGAATATATTGAAGTGTTAAACAAGGATCTCACAAACACAAAGGAGAGGAAAGAGGTTTATAATCTTGCAGTTGCTGCACTAGATGTTGATTTGTTTATAGAACAAGAATGTTGCGAAAATTGCACTCTTAATTGTGATGATGTACCATGTGTTTTGAATCAAATTAAAATGTTAATAAATAAAAGAAAGGAGTTCAACAATGACTCACAAAAGTAATTATGAGTTGCTCGAAGAATGGATCGAAGAAATTTCGGGTTTTATTCCAAAAGAGGAATTTCTTATGAAAGTTCCCGAAGATGTTGATAGTGATATTCGTACTGGTATAAATTACAAATTCTTCACTGATTCACATCAATATACTATCACTGCATTGGATGGTCCTGATGGTGGTTTCCTCGGGGTGGTTGCAGTATGTAGAAAGTCCGTTCCAGGTGAAACTTTTCATAGAGGAGATGACTTATTTTATGGACCTTTTAGAAAAGACACATGGGATAGAATTGTAAAAGACATCGTTTCTTATGAGTTAATACGAATAGTTAAAAAGGATGAACAAAAATGATGTATGTTATATTAGCATATAAAATTAAGGATTCCAGTCAATGGGTTGAGTGTGTTTGTTCCGATAAATTGCTAGCCGAAAAGACTAGAGACACATATGAAGACAGTGATAATGGTGGTATAAGATATTCTGTTTTTGAAGCAGAATTAATGACAGAGATAAATTATGACGAGTTAACTAAAAAATCTAAAACTTCTTAAAAATTTCATTTATTTTTTTTGCCCAAGCTTATTACATATATCTATTTTATGTAATAGGTTTGGGAAGATCATTTTATTTTCCCCCAACAAATAACAATTTTATAAAAGGATGGGTGTGGTGCGTTTTCACAAATTCTGAAGGAGTTAATGTATCCATGAAAGAGATTAAAGAGAGAGCAAAATTTGTAAGAGTGGGCGGGCCCTATACTTTGGATGAAATATTCCAGCATGTTTCTGAAAAAACGAAAAACACAAGAATAAAACTTAGTGATGGACATCTTGTGAGAGTATCTAATAGAATATTGATGTTCAAAGAAAATCCCAAATGTGTGAAGTGTGGATTAATAGGAACAGTTTTTTATTCTGAGATGATGACATGTGATAAAAGGCCACATCTTAATTTTTATGCTGTGAAAGGCGGAAAAGAAACTCTCATGACAAAAGATCATATAATTCCAAAATGTTTTGGTGGGCCAGACATATATGATAATTTGCAGACAATGTGTACAAATTGCAATGGAAAAAAATCAAATGAACCATCAGCTTTAAGAGAATTGATAAATATTCCTGAGGATGATGAGGTCATAAAAGATCTCATACTAAATCTGTTATTGTGTTTTAATCTTCTTAAAAGAGAGAAAAACAAAGACGGAGGAAAAAAGTATGCAGGATTGATAAAGCGAACCAGAGGATTCATAAATGAAAAACTTAAATTCGGGAGGAAAGCAGACGATGATTTGCTGTATCTGTAATAAAGATTTCGAAGATGGTGAAACGGGCATATTTGTAGAATCACTTCAAGAATTTGTATGTAAAAAATGTAATGAAAAGATAAAGAACGTACTCATACCATTACTAAAAAGCCTCGGCGTGTATGGGATGCTAGATTATCAAGATAATTTAAAAACTGTTGTACACTATCTCTGTATCAACGAAGAGATGGTGAGAAAATTGAAGGAAGTCAAAGGGTCCAAATATTCCATCGTTCATTTCAATGATGACACTGGTGAAGACATGACTATCTTTTTGATGGATTATGAAAATTCATTTGCATCAAAAATGGCAGATTTCTATGAATTATACAGAGATGAACTGGAAAATATTTTTGAAAGCAATCTCTTGGTATTCATAAAAGGGAAATATGTCAATCCAACAATTCGTCAGCAGATAATAATGTCAATTCCAGAAGTTGATGATAGTGATATAACGGAAATAATTATATCTGGAGGAGGATAGAATGGTCATGGGATTACCGGAATCGAATGGATCAGTCATTTCATTTGAGGAAGCTCTTGAGTTTCTTAGAAAAAAGTTTCCGAATGTACACAAAAGAATGTTGGAAAAAAGACTGAGACAAACTGAGGTGCACGAAAAGGAAAAAATCGAAAATATCG
>Ga0114918_10001747_pt1 | contig 19482 bp, 17 predicted proteins | sample LantaG_FD_87015 | JGI IMG/M metagenome (GOLD analysis project Ga0114918, IMG submission 87015) | Deep subsurface microbial communities from Baltic Sea to uncover new lineages of life (NeLLi) - Landsort_02402 metaG | ecosystem: Environmental > Aquatic > Marine > Oceanic > Sediment | place... | reverse complement strand
CATTGGACAGTTTCTCCTTCTTCTCGTCGAGCTCCTCGAAGAGTGGGCCTAGACGCTTCTTGATCTCCTGGACCCGGGCGTTGATCCCGTCACGTTCCTCGCGGTGCCTCTTGGCTTCGTCCCTCAGCTTCCTGGCAGACTCGTTGAGCCTGTCGCGTTCATCGCGGTGTCGCTTGATCTGGTCGAAGAGCTGGTTTCTGGTCTTTCTCAGTTCCGCGGCCTTTGCCTCGAGTTCGTCAAGTGTTTTCTCTTCAGCGGACATGTGGTGGCTGCACCAATGAATGTGTTTTTCTGATTCATCTATGGGAGTATTCGCCCAGCTAAAAGGGCTTCTATGTCTTAGGTTGAGGTGATGTTCTCAGAAACGGGTAGATTGTTAGATATATTTTTATATAAAGAAAATAACTATGGATTATCTTTCAGAATACGTTGAAGGATGATGTGCCCCGGTAGCCCAGAGCGGAAAGGTGAAGGGGGTGGAGTTCTCCATCGGAGTGGGCGCGTCGTACATAGCGCTAGCCTTTGGCGGACTCTATTTCATCTACGCCCTCAAGTACTACGCCTCCACGCTGATAGCCCTCAGGCTTCTCAACGAGGCCAACGGAGGCGACGAGGGGCACGAGAACCCGGTGTACGAGGCGCAGTACGAGCCCTTCGTGTCCATCCACCTGCCGTTCTACAACGAGGTGAACGTGGCGAGGAGGATAATAGACGCGTGCATCGACCTCGACTACTCGAACTACGAGGTGCTGGTCGCGGACGACTCGCGGGACGGTACGGTTAAGCTTCTCCGTGACCCTGGCTGGAGGGTCTCAAGGCCCATAATCAAGTTCGTCCACAGGAGAGACAGGACGGGCTACAAGGGCGGCGCCCTCCAGCAGGCACTAAGGTACATGCATCCGGACGCCGAGTACGTCGTGGTGTTCGACGCCGACTTCGTGCCGCCGCCGGACATAATTAAGAAGTTCCTTGCCGAGTTCGAGGCGAGGCGCGGAGAGGGGAAGCCGGTCGCCGCGGTCCAGGGGTACCAGCTGCACCACCTGAACAAGAACGAGAACTGGCTCACCAAGGGCGTGAGGGCCGAGTTCAGCGGCAGCTACATGGTGGAGAGGGTGGCCGAGGAGGCCCTGGGCGCCATGAAGATGATCAGCGGCAGCGTGTTCATGCTTAGCGCGGAGCTCCTCAGGCTGCTGGGGTGGACCACCAGCATCACGGAGGACTGGGAGCTCACCATCAGGCTCTACCTGGAGGGGTACAGGGTGGTCTACACGCCGTTTATACAGGCTCCGGCGGAGATACCCAACACGGTGAGGCGGCTCATCAGGCAGAGGATGAGGTGGGCTGAGGGCCACACCTACGCCGTGCGGAGATACTTCTGGAGGGTGATCAAGTCGAAGAACCTCACGTTAAACGAGAAGCTGGAGTTCCTGTACTTCTCCCCCTACTACCTCCAGTCGGCGTTCTTCATCGTGGGCACCGTCTGCTGGATAGTGTCCGAGGCGACGAGGAGGAGGCCTCCGTTCTGGACGCCCGTCCTCGGCTGGGGCCTCGTGGTAAGCAACTTCCTCGCGATCCCGTTGATGGGGCTGGCGGGCGTCTTCATGGAGGGGGACCTCGCCGAGGACTATGGGGGCGTCTTCTCGTTCGTCGCCCTGAGCTACTTGATGACGCCGTACCAGGCGTACGCGGCGATCAAGGGCCTCTTCGAGGGGGACGAGGGGACGTGGATAAGGACCCTGAAGACGGGGAACATAACCGACTCCGTCATAGGCGTCAAGTTCAGGTCCCTGATGAGGTGGTTCAGGAGTCTTCGGAAGGAGGCTAAGGGGAAGGAGAGACCCGTGGACGAGGTGGCTTACCTCGTCAAGGTGCCCGTGCGTAAGCTGCTCTCCGCGGCGTGTGTCTGCCTGATCGTGCTGCCGTTCGCGGACAGGCTGCTGGCGCTCAAGTCCCTTCTGCTCTGGGCGTTAAGATGTGGGTTGTTGGAGGTGTTGACGGCTGGGTAAGCATTTCTCGGTGGAGGACGGGAACCTGTACATATTCACGACCATGGGTGACGTCATGCTCAACCTTAACGCGTTCCCCGAGGAGCTGAACCTCTTCGAGGCCGAGTCCTCGTGGAGGATCAGCCCATGGGTCGCGGTGGTGGAGGATGTGCTGCACAGGCAGCTTGAGAAGGCTCAGATAATACTTCAGCTCCACGGATACGGGCGTGTGAACGTGCAGAGGGAGGCCCTGGAGGCTTACTTCCTGGGAGGGGACGAGCGGCGGCTGATGCAGGTGATAACGGTGGCCGAGGCGGAACTTGTGGAGGTCGCTTCAATCGAAGGAAGCGAGAAGGATTAGGCTTCCCTCTCTTTCTTGCCGAACCCGACCACGAGGTCCACCAGCTTCTTGTTGTCGATCTCGGCTCGGCTGCGCCAGTCCAGGTACATGACGCCCTGCTCGTCTGCGCCGAGGTAGCCCTGGTGTATGTACCTGTCCAGGTTGAGCTTGACCCTCCACCCCGGCAGCTTCTCCTGGAGCACCCTCTCCACGTCGACCCTGGGCGCCTTCCCCTGCTTGGAGATGAGGTACGCCACCGAGACGGCTAGGCCGGCGATGTCGTCTATCCTCCACCCGATGGTCTTGGCCGTCTTCTGGTCCACCGTCCCCCTGAGGGTTATGTAGTAGCGGGCGTCCTGCAGCTGGGCGCTGGTGGGCTCGACTATGTCGGGCTCGTCGAACGCCCGGGTCACCTGAAGGTCCAGGGGCTTGATCTGTTTGTCCAGAACGTCCAGGACGTTTCTCCAGTCGCTGCCTAGCTCCTTACGCAGCTCCCAGCCCCTGACGCCGGGGAGCCTGTGGTGGGTGAAGAAGAGCAGCTGGACTGCGTCCTTCACCTTGCGGGCGTACGCTCTCTCCGTCTTCGTCAGCTTTGCCGCCATAGCCTCCACTCCTCGTAGTCCACCATCATGAGCAGGCTCACCTTGGGTTTCTCGGGGTCCGGCCTGGGCTCCGGGTTGTGTATGATCTTGGTCTCCTCCAGAAGCCTGTCGTGGTGGACGTTGGCGTAGCCGTGGCTCACCATGAAGACGGTGAGGTACGCCCGGTACACCGTGTCCCTGTACGTGTCTGCGCCTATCCAGTCCCAGTAGTCGATGACGCCGCCCACGCCGGTCCTCTCCCCGAGCTCGCGCCAGAACCCCTCCAGTAGCTCGGCGAACCCCTCCGTGAGGATGAGCCCCAGGTCGTAGGCCTCCTGCATGGTTGCGGTGCCCGTCTCCCTCTCGGCCACCTCCAAGTCCTGCCAGCGTTCGTCCAGCGGGATGAGGCCGCCCCAGTAGCCGAGGCTCTCGGCGAGGGTCCTGGCCGAGATCTGCTCCATCTCGACGACGGGGTGCCAGCTCTTGAGGAAGGCGTCGGCGATGGCGCCTATGTCCATCCTCATGAGGCTCTGGCTGAGCATGAAGGGGTCCTTGTAGAGGGTGCTGCTCTTGTGGGCTATCCACTGGTTCTGCCTCTCCAGCACGCTGCTCAGCTCCTTGAGGGCCTCCGCGTCCAGGCAGAAGCCCTTGACGTTCTTGATGCCCGGGTAGTGCTTCCTGATGACGCCCATGACGTAGTCGAAGTCGATGTCGAAGGGCTCGATCCTTCCGCTCTGCACCATCCTGCAGAGGCTTATGACGCTCTCCAGCTCGCTGCTCATCGCTCTTCCTCCACGAGTCTGGGCACCGAGACGTCGTCGGTCTTGTGGACCATGATTATGTGCACGTCCTGGCCCTTGAAAGTGATCTGGCTGGGGGTGATGGCCATGTACTGGTCGTCCGTGCCCGCCATGGCGGAGACTATGAACTCGCTGACGGCCTCCTTGTTCTGGGGGTCCATGTGGAGGTCGAACTCGTCCACGGCCCTGAAGGGGCTGACGACGTTCTGCTGCAACGCCAACAGGAACGCCATGACCGAGCTGCTGCGCTCCCCGCCGCTGTGGGTGTACGGGTCGAGCCGCTGCGGCGCTGCGCCCTTGAAGCCGACGATTATCTCGAGGCCGGCGTCCTCGATGTCGTGGCTGTTGACGAGCCGTGTCTCGCCCACGGCTTGGAGCTTGGCGAGGAGCCTCTTGTATCGGACGTTAACCTCCTCCAGGAGGTTCTCCGTGACGTCCCGCCACTTCCTGTTCCGCTCCTCTATCTCCTCCAGTACCTGGCGGCGGCTCTCCTTGACCTCCTCGATGCGCCGCTGTATCTCCCGGAAGGTCTCGTTGTAGGTCTCGTACATGTCCTCGGCCTCCTCGGGGACATCCGCCATGCCCATGAGGATGCCCTGGGTGCGCCTTATCTCGTTGAGTATGTCTTCGCCGGTGCGGCCGGTCTCTATCCTCGGGCCGCGGATGAGGGCCTCCGCCTCGGCGTCCCTGAGGTCACGGGTTGTGCGGTCGATCTCGGCCTTCACCTGCTCCGTTCTTCGCCTGAGCCTGCCGCGGCGGTCCTTGAGGAGCGCCAGCTGTATGCGTCCCTCGATGTACTGGTCGTTGGTGTCGTCGATCCTCTTCCTGATCGCCTTCATCTCCAGGGCGAGCCTGCCTGCCTCCTGCTCGGCCTCCGTGAGCCTCCCCGTATAGGAGGTGATCTCCGTCTGAAGGTGGTTCCTCTGCTCCAGGAACTCGTTGCTGAGGTTGTCGTAGGTCTGTATCTGGGTCTCCTCGATCTCGGTGAATAGGGTGAAGTAGTCGTCGAGGGTGGTGGGGCCGCTCTGAGCCTTGTCGAGGAGGGTCTTTATGGCAGACTCGAAGCGCCGCCTCTGCTCCCTTGAGCTCCGGATGATGCGCTCCACCTGGGTCAGCTGGTCCTTGGAGGCGTTTATGCCGTGCTCGCTGACGCCGACGAGGCGCTCGCTCTCGATGCGTTTCTCGATGAGGTCGTCCCACTGGCTCCTCATGACGCCGAGCATGGACTCGGCGTCGACGATCCGCTGGGTGTTCCTCTCCATCTCCTCCTCCGCGGAGGAGAGGTCCCTCTCGGTCTCAGCCAGCTCGTCCTGAAGCCGCTGTACAACCGCCTCCAGGGTGAGCACCCTGCTCCACGCCATCTCCTGCTGCAGGAAGGTCTGGCGTTTCTGGAGCTGCCTCTTCTCCCGGAGCCTCTCGTTCTGCTCCCTCCAGTACGCCAGGGTCTCCCTGGCCTGATTGAGGAGCTGGTTGAGGCTCTCCTCCTCGCTGAGGATGCCGCTGAGCTTGGATTTGGCCTCCACGACGTCCCGCCTGAAGCTCTCGTAGCCCACTGCCTCCTCAAGCGTCTTGAGCCTCTCCTGGGGGCTTATGTTGGCGAACCTGGTGGGCATCGCCTGGTGCATGATTATGAGCATGTTGTTGGGGTCGAAACCGAAGCTCCTGAGGAGGTCCACGACCTCGGCCTTGGAGACGCTGCGCTGGTTGAGCCTGAACCCGTACTTCCCGTCCCTGCGGAGGGTCCTGGTGAGGGTGATCTCGTCCATGTTGTACTGGGGGACGGGCCTGTACCCGTTCTCCTGGACGCCGTTGTCGAGGATGAGTGTGACCCTCGCGGACTCGGCGTCCCAACGGATGAGGTCGCTGAGCCTCTTGGATCGCTCCGTGTAGGTGTCCCCGAGGGCGACGCATATGCCGAGGAGCAGGCTGGACTTCCCCGAGCCGTTGGGCCCGCAGACCACGTTGACACCCGGCTTGAGAGGGATGCGGGCGTACTCGTAGGACATGAAGTTCTCTAGGATTACCTCGCGGATGAGCATCTATGGGCCTCGAACTCTAATACCTCAGCTACGCCTCATTTTTAAAGTTTGACTAAATCCTTGTACCCCCCCAGGAAAAGTGTAAAAGACCTGAGGAGCCAATACACACCTGATATCCATGATCGAGTTATCGAAGGCCCAAGAGGAGAGGACCATGAGGCTCCACAGGGAAGCCGTGGTGGTCGACACCCACTGCGACACATTGATGAAGTTCCTGAGGCAGCCCCAAGGAGTGCCGCCAGCCCGTAGGCTCGGTGAGAAGGCGGACAGAGGACACATCGATCTGCCGAGGATGATCGAGGGCGGCGTCACGTGCCAGACCTTCGCGGTCTACACGGGGTGGCGCGCCTTCGTGCCGGAGGCCACCCTGGTGGCGCTCCAGATGGTGGACAAGTTCTACTCGGAGATAGAAGCCAACGAAGGGATCGTCGCGGTGACCAGCCACGACGAGATAATCGACGCGAAGAAGAAGGGGCTCGTCTGTGGGCTTCTGTCCCTGGAGGGGGCGGAGCCCCTCATGGGCGAGATAGCGCTGCTCAGGGTCTTCTACAGGCTGGGCGTCAGGATGCTGAGCTTCGCGTGGAACTACAGGACGCCGTTCGCTGACGGCCTCGGCGCCAAGAGGGCTGAGAGCAAGCTCCCGGAGCTGGGAGTTCAGGCGCTGGAGGAGATGGAGAGGCTCGGGATGATATTCGACGTCTCCCACTTGGCTGACACGGTGTTCTGGGACGTGGCCGACGTGATGAAGGAGCCGTTCATCGCGAGCCACAGCAACTGCAGGGCGGTCTGCGACCACCCGAGGAACCTCACCGACGACATGATCCGGGCGCTGGCTGACCACGGCGGCGTCATGGGGATGAACTTCGCCCCAGCCTTCGTGGACAAGGACAAGGCCACGGTGGAGAAGATGGTGGACCACGTCGACCATATAGTGGGCCTCGTGGGGCCGGACCACGTGGGGCTGGGAAGCGACTTCGACGGCATCGGGTCTACGCCGGAGGGCCTCGAGGACGTCAGCAAGATGCCTAACATGACGAGGGTCATGGTGAGCCGCGGCTACAGCGACGAGGACATACTGAAGATACTGGGCGGCAACCACCTGAGGGTCTTCAAGCAGGTCATCGGCTGACCCGGTTCCCCGTCTCTCCTTTTCTTATCGTTATGCAGCCCATGCAGACCCGTTTATCTGGAGGCACTCGCCACAGTCTGTAAGCTTAAAGTGTTTAGGAAATTGCTATAACGCGATCCGTAGCTATAATAATTGATTCTATGTCTGCGGGTTTTCGTGGTTCAGAGTACTGTTGGATGAACGGGAAGGTAATACCCACCGGCGAGGCGCTGGTATCGGCGATGGAGCCCATCTACCTGGGCATATTCGAGGGCATAAAGGCCTACGTCGAGGGCGACGTGCTATCTGAGGGGAAGCTGAACGTCTTCGGGTGGAAGCAGCACGTGGACCGTCTCTTCAGGAGCGCCGAGGTCGACGGCCTGGCCATGCCCTACTCGAAGGAGGAGCTGATGAGGGCGGTGAAGGATACCATCAAGGCGAATGGGTACAAGAGGAACACCTACATCCAGCCGAGGGTCTGGCCCAAGGCTGGGAGGCAGGAGGATAGCCACGTCGTGGTGCCCACGTGGGGCTTCGAGACGCTTCTAGGCAGAGACAACCCTCTGTTCGGGGAGGAGCGGAGGTTCATGGTGAGCAGTTGGCGGAGGCTGAGCAGCGACGCGTTGCCGCCGCAGGCCAAGTCGTGGGCCAACTACGCCAACTCGGCCTTGGCGAGGCGGGAGGCTAAACGCTGCGGCTACGACAACGCCGTTTTCCTCGACAGAAGGGGCTTCGTCAGCGAGTCAACGGGGGCGTGCCTCATGACTGTGAGGGACGGCAAGGTGATCACGCCGCCGGTGACGGCGTCCATACTGGAGTCGGTGACCAGGGGCTGCTTCATCGAGTTCATACCGGCCCTAGGGGTCCCGGTGGAGGTACGAGACATCACCAGGGTGGAGCTCTACGCCAGCGACGAGGCGTTCCTCTGCGGCACCGGAGGCGAGTGCACGCCCATAACCAGCGTCGACGACATCAAGTTCGGTGACCAGTACCCGGGCCCCATCACCACGAAGATAGCCGAGTACTACTCCGACATACTGGCCGGGAACGTGGCCAAGTACAGGCACTGGCTGACGCCCGTCTAACCCCTTTTTTCTCTTGTTCGACTGCATGGGAAAGGATTTTATGTTTAGCGCCGCGTCTAATACGGTGCAAGATGGGCCGGTGGTCTAGCCTGGCAGGACACCGCGTTCACACCGCGGTAGTCGCCGGTTCAAATCCGGCCCGGCCCACCAACTTCTGCCTCGTTTTCCCGGTCACTATGTCACTTTTTTACACTGATCAAGACACGGTTTAGGCTGTTACGGGGGTTCTTTCGATGAAAGGATGTGTTTGCGCTTTTTTCTCCTCCCCTCCCGCCCCTTCGGAGAGGCTCATAACATGTAACCAGCCCGAAATTACTCTGCACGAGCACTCGGAGTATTTAAGTTAGAAACACGTTGAACTAATAAAAGGAGAGAAATGTTACCAAAGGAAATCGATAAAATCGTCTCTCTTAAGAAAGGGGAAGAGCTCTTGGGAAGCTATGGCTGTCACCTTGACTATGTGAAAGGTTATGCCGTGCTGACCAGCGACAGACTGTTATTCATCCAAGGCGGAGGAGGCTTCGATGAGAAATACACCAAGAGCCACGAGATACCTTACAAAGATATCAAGGAGATCACATCTTCTCCCGGAGACACGGTTTTTCTGAAGGTGAGTGATCACCCATACAGATACAAATTGGATACTCTTGACGTCTCGGTGACGAATCTAAAAAATATACTGATCTCTCACTTGCATTAATTTCGGGTGAGAGTATACACATGAAATGAAGTTAAGATGGATTAACGGTTACTGGGGATAAACATGGTTTAGCATATGAGTGTGGGTTCGTAGTTTTATCCTACATCCCATAAAATATCATGTTCTTAATGACTGCGTTAATCATGGAGGCATTATATGTTGGTCCAGGTTTCACGTGTTGTTTCGTCGAAGATAGAGAATCGCGCCCAGGATGAAGTTGACTCTGGGCACTCTCCGCATATAGTCGACGTAGGCATCCCCGAATTTCTCGACCAGTCTCCTGTCAGCGTATATGCACTCGACGTACCACGTGACGACCACCACCGCCCCGGCGGCTGCGCTCGCCCAGTGCTGCGTCATAAGCATCATCGAGACGGCTATGAGGATCCCCGCGCAGTACTGGGGGTGCCTGAGAACCGCGTATATCCCCGTGTCCACCAGTTCCGTGGTCTCGATGTAGCTCTTCCCCTCAGGCACCCCGCCCTCCTTCTTGAAGGCGTACATCGGGAGCCACCCGAAGACCCCGGAGAGGAACAGAACGGCCCACCCAATGTTGGCCAGCGTGTCCAGGTTCATGTGGTTGTAATGGGTCCACGCCATGTAGAACTGATAAAACATGAGTGGTGTGTAGATCAGAGCGAGACCCCAATCCCTGAGCTCCACGTTTGAACCTCCTTCACCGTGTTTACCGTTTAAGCAATTATAATGTTAACCACATCCAAATTAAGCCCGTCTATCCCTGATAGTATCCATAATCTTAGAGCTACGATGGACCTATGATTCCTCAGTCATTCTTGTATTTCCAGTATTTCTGTATAACACAGAATATTAACCAGAACCCTGTTTCCTACATCCATGGTAGACATCTTACATGTATTGATCCTCGGGTTATCTGTTCTTGGTCTAGTATTCGGAGCACTTGCCTGGAGAAACAGGGAAAGTGGAGATCATGTTGAGATCAACTATAGAGCCTTCTTCGTTTTGGGGATCACTTTCTTACCGGTAGGTGTAACCTTGTCTGCATCGACGGGTAACCCGGGTTTCTTAGGGATGAGCGGCTTAGGGGCAGCCTATCTGGCGATCGGTTTAGCGAACAGAGACAAATGGAAACAGTGAAACAACCAGGCCATACCTTTTCCCCATTTCTGAGTGAAGATGTGAGTTATTACGTCAAATAAAATAAGTACTCTTCACATCACCAATTAGTGGGTGCTGTTAACATGAAACGTGTGTGGAAACGTCTTCTTGTCATGGGACTATTCATCGGAGTCCTGGCGTCGATTCCTTATTATATGCACGCGGAAGGCGTAGACTCCGATGAACTAGACTATGACAACTATATTGCCATTACAGTTTATCCCGATGAAAGCATCGTCATGACGCTCCGAGGAAGCCACAGCGACAGTTTCTCACATTGGGAGCAGCGGTCAACCCTCATTGAACTCGATCTGAACCTTGACGTCACCGCAGCAGAGGAGGATGTCACCACAATAGAAAGCGAGATCCATGTCCGGTTAAACCCCTCAGATTACGCGAATCTGGCGAACCTCGACCTGGACCTGGAGGGCCACAGCGGTGACACCTATACAAACGTGACTGCCCTAGTCGACTACCCGGGGTATCTGGGCGTCAACGGAAGCCTAGGGTTCGTAGTCGTGGAGCCACCCTACGGGTTCGTGTTGGATCTTGTGCTAGAGGCGAAGCTGTATTACACCTACTACCCGAGGGAAGACCTGCAGATGATCATAGGCATGGTTCCGTTGCTTGAGACACAGCTGGCATCCGAGATCATGGCGGCGTCTGACGGGAACATCGTGCTAGAGAAGCTTGAGCTTCTAGACTATGAGGAGGCACCGGACCACGCGTCGTTTACAGCGTGTCTGAGGCTGTCGGGCGATCTACAGGAGGGTTTACGGTCTGCGCTCGAGGGGATGGGGGCAGAGCTTACTCCCCCTGAGGAGCCTGAAGAACTTTCAGCGTTGTCGATAGAGTCGATTGACTATCACATCACGTTCGACGGCGCCGCCCTCTCGCTTCAAGCCGACGCTGGAGGAACCGTCACAGGAGACTTCAACGGCCAACTGAACATGCTGAAAGACATGTCTCTAGAGGAGCTACTGGAAAGCGAGGGAATAGACGACGACGATAAAACACTGGTAGCCCGCGCGCTGCCGATAGACCTGCATGTGCAGCACCTGCTGATTGAATCGACTTCTACGTTTGGAGAAGACGTTGTCACGTCAACGTTTTCCGTTGAGGGCCTAGGGTTAGAGCCTCCGTCTTTCGAGACGCTCCTGGTTTTCCTGGAAGAACTGTCGAAGAAAGAGTCACTTGAGGACTTCAAGCTGGTGCTTGATGGAGGAAGTAGCAACAACCAGTACGTGGCTTTCATCGTGCCGGCTGAAACCGAGGAACCCATACTAGAAGAAGAGGAGAGGGTAGTCTGGGACATGGATGACATCGAGAATCTTGACGACGTGACATATGAGGTGAAGACCAAAGGGCTTGGCACGACAACGATCGTCGTGGCCTCAGCGATTGGACTGGCAGTGATAGGAGCAGCTGGCTACTTCTTCATGAAAAAATGATAAAGATGAAATGGTAATCCCTGACGGCCCCGCGGCTTTGGACACGATTTCGTCAGGTAACTCGTTTTTTCTTGATTAGGGCTACTGAACCCTCTGCCGGGGCGTAGAATGTCTCGACCCGGTACTCGTCGCGGGAGATGCCGTCGACCATCCTGCCTACGCCCGAGAAGCCGACGTTGTGGACGAAGACCCCGGTCCCGTCGTGTATGAGGAGCGACGAGTTCTCCCAGTCGCTCACAGCCTCCCTGTAGGACTTGCCTCCGTCGATGAAGATCAGGTCCATCATGGGTAACGTCTTGACGGCCTCGGGGAGCGTGTCCATGGTGTCGCCTTCGATGAGCCTGTACCTGCACCCCGTCTCATCCAGCCTCCGCCCAACACGGCTGGCGCTATGGTGTGAGAAGAAGTCGAACCCATGGTACTCCACCTCGTGGGGGGGCGCGTTCTTGGTGGCGGCCTGGACCATGCTTCTCGCGTTCTCGCCGTTGTAGACCCCGATCTCCATTATCTTCCTGCACTTGTTCTCGCGGATAAACTCATTCAGATAGGAATGCGATCCATACCAGGGCATGACACTTACTCACCTCATATGAAAGGCATCGCATGGGAATAACGTTTTGAATGGCTCACTTCTAGTAACCATCTTTTCAGTTCCAGAGCATCTAACGTCTGATCCTGTCATTTATGGTAATTTGTCATTGTTAATGTTATAATTAACCGTAACAAGTAATGGATGGTGTGCATCGTTGCCTTTTGGTTATAATGGGAAAAGACTCGTAGTTGATCTTACCAACATGGAGATCCGATCCGAGGAGCCGGACGAGGTCTGGTATCGTAAGCATCTGGGCGGCATGGGCTCCGTGGCCTATCATCTCCTGAGCACGGTTGAGGCGCAGACTGACCCTCTGGGGCCCGACAACGTGCTCATCATGTCCACCGGGGTAATCACCGGGGCTCCGTTCTCGGGGAGCGGACGCAACGCCGTGGGAGGAAAGTCTCCGCTGACCGGAGGCTTCGGGGAGGCAGACGCAGGTGGGTTCTGGAACGCGGAGCTGAAACACGCGGGGTTCGACGAGATCATCTTCAAAGGCAAAGCCAGTGAGCCGGTGTGGCTCTGGATAAACGATGGGGAGGCCGAGCTGAGGGACGGTTCATCTCTCTGGGGCCTAGAGGTCGGGGAGTGCCAGGACGAGATGAGGGAAGCGACGGGGGAGCCCCAGGCCAAGACCGCTCTCATCGGCCCAGCGGGGGAGAGGATGGTCCGCATAGCTTGTGTCATCAACGATCTGAGCCACGTGGCTGGGAGGAGCGGGATGGGGGCGGTCATGGGGTCCAAGAACCTCAAAGGGGTGGCCGTGAGAGGGAGAAACCCTCCGGAGCTCGCAGACCCTGACCGGGTGAAGGAGCTGGCCCGGTCCCTCGTGAAGAGGGTGGAGACCGAAGCCAGGGGCCTCCACGAGTACGGCACGGGGGCCGCCATGGACGCGTACGCCAAGACGGGTAACCTCCCGACCCGTAACTTCAGGGACGGTGACTGGCCTCACGCCAGGGAGATCGACGCCATAGCCATCAAGGAGAGGCACAGGGTGGGCATGGGCACGTGCTACAGCTGCGCCGTGAGATGCAAGAAGGAGGTGGAGCTCGAGGAGCCTTACAGGGTGGAGAGAAGGTACGGCGGCCCAGAGTATGAGACTCTGGGGGCGTTGGGCTCCGATTGCGGGGTCTCGGATCTCCCCGCCATCTGTAAGGCGAACGAGCTGTGCCAGAGGTACGGCATCGACACCATCGGGGCCGGGACCACCATCGCATTCGCCATGGAGTGCTACGAGGAAGGCATAATAGACGACGAAACTACGGGCGGAGTCAAGCTGAACTTCGGTGACGCCGAGGCGATGCTGAAGACCGTTGAACTGATCGGGAAGAGGGAGGGGATCGGTGACATACTAGCGGAGGGCAGCAGGCGCGCCTCCAGGGTGTTTGGAGAGGAGTCACGGAGATACCTGGTGGAGGTCAAGGGGCAGGAGGCTCCCATGCATGAACCCAGGCTGAAGAGGGGGCTTGGCCTCGGGTACGCTGTCTCTCCCACCGGGGCAGACCACTGCCACAACCTCCACGACACGGTGATGAACGCCAGAAGCTATGACAGCTTGAGGCCCCTGGGCGTATACGAGGAAGTGCCCGTATACAGCCTGGGCCCGGACAAGGTCATGCTGTTCAAGAGCCAGATGCAGATGAGGGTCCTCGCCAACTGTCTCTCCGTATGCCAGTTCCCACCATGGAGGTTTTCCGAGTACAGGGACCTGGTTCAAGCCGTCACGGGTTGGGACATCTCCATGCATGAGCTGGTGCAGGTGGCGGAGAGAGCCCTGGCCCTCGCGAGGATATTCAACCTGAGGGAGGGCTTCACGAGGGAGGATGACTGGCTGCCGCCGCGGTTCTTCCAGCCTCAAACGTCGGGCGCCTTAAGCGAGACCAGCGTAGACCCTGACGAGCTCAGGAAGGCCATAGACACGTACTACGAGATGATGGGCTGGGACGAGAACGGGGCCCCCACCGAAGGAACGTTGTACAGACTGTCCATCGGGTGGGCGTCCCAACACCTTCAGTAGGGAACTCGTGTAAGCCTCCACTTTTTTACTCGCCTTCATCGATGTAACGCCCCCGGGAGGGGGGGTAAATAGGTAAAAACACTTATTTCTACGCCTTTTAGAGGCGAAAAACCCGTTTCCCGGGGGTGAGCCAGGTCTTAAACTACTTCGCGGGTTATGGTGCGCGTGGTAATTTCCCTGAACCTGATGAGGCTCTGGATGAACTGCACGGCCTTCTTGGCGTTGAAGGGCTTGCAGCTGTAGACGTCGATGGAGGCGGTGCTGGTCTCGGTGAAGGTGTGGACGGAGATGTGGCTCTTGTCTATGATGACAAAGCCTGTCCACCCCGGGTTCTCGGGGACTCCCTCCACTATATAGGGGCCAGATAGTATGTTCATGTCTATGAGAGGCGGCGTCTCCTTGAGGAGCCGCTCGACGGTGTCCCTGCCGACCTGCTCCTCCGTGACTCCGTCCACCATTAGGTGTAGTCCAATCATGCAGTGGGGACACGGGAAACCGTCTTATAAACCTTCACAGAAGTCGACCTCATGAGGTTCGGCGGCGCACGGGTCACGCTCGTCAGGGGCTCCACATGTAACTTAGACTCCCCTAAAACGCTTATCCCAAGTAAGGCTACAATAATATTGAATTAAGTATAAGCAAATATGCATGCGTGGAAACCCATTTTTCAATCAGGATCGAAGATTTTATCCACAATTCATCCTGACTCAAATATGACTGACAATAAAGCAGTAACTGAGGCTTTCTGGAAATCGGTAAATGAACGAGATTGGAGTTCTTTTCTAGAATATCTTACTCCAGACTGCGAATACGTTTATGCTAAGGCTAAGGGAAAGGAAGCGGTTCTGCAACGTTTCAACCAAGGTGGAGGAGTGGAGATGGATTTCTATCAAAAGGTTGAGCGAATTACTGCTGAGGGTGATGTTGTAATGATAGTAGTTTGGGTTGCTGGAGGTCTAAAGGTGGGTTTACGGTTCAGGTGTGTCTAAGATGTTCCCTGTGACGAGGTACGTGGATGACCGGATTAGTGGCTAGCGTGATAACTATGTATTCAGGCTGGAGACCGGGGAGATAGTTGCCGCCTACAAGGATGAGACGAAGCGTATGCAGTTTGAGGATAATTCTATCTACATTCTTTACAAAGCCATCTTCCGTCAATATTTTCTAGGCTCGAATAGTTATTACATTCTTCACAAAACCCAACGAAGCTTTTCCTATCCTCTGTATAACTGGAAGGAGGCAACTGAAGTCGAGTATGTTCTCGAATCAGCAGGTGAAGTTCAGGTTCAACTCGGGCAATATCCGACTCGGAAATAATCCCTACAACGACGCCCTCATTTATCACAACCAACCTACGTATTTTTCTGTCACGCATTTTCTCAGCGGCCTCTTCTATACCTGCATCTTCACTTATTGTAATCAAAGGAGAACTCATTATCTCCCTAACCGCCGTGTCATTTGGATCTAAACCTGAGGCAACCACTTTCCTCATTACATCACGATCGGTAAAGATACCAATATAATCGTCTCCGGTTTTTATCAAAATGGAAGAGATGTCTCGTGTGGACATAATTCTTGTTGCTTCAATAACACTCGTTTCGGGCAAAATACTGATAATGTTTTGAGTCATCAGGTCTTTAACTGTGATTATCTTCTCATCGCGCTCTAACGTACCGTCCATCTCCATTCTTTCAATTGTTTTCTTCATATTTAATTATTTAATTTAAATGAGATATTTGTTTGAAGTATTTTTTTACTTTTTAGTAAACAGGAACAGGGCAAGCGACGTTTAATCATCCTCGATGGAATAAACGGTATGATACCTATTTATGGAATCACTCCCATCACATAACTAGGTTTAATGATTGTGAGAAAAACACTATCAGAACTCGCCGAAACAGAGATAATCAACCTTTCCTACACCCCGAGAAGCGTCTTCAACCCTGTCGACCCAGCCAGCAAGATACTAGCCTACTTTAAAGACACAGGACACTACGAAGCAGTGGCCAGTGACGGAGCCAACACAGGCCTCATTACGGTACGAGACCTCCTAGGCGTAGAACACCCAGAAAGAACCAATACCAAGAGTGTCTGGCATAAGATTGGCGTCACGGATATACACTACACTGTGTTACAAGCCGTAGAGACCCTCATCGATAACAACGTGAGAGCCCTACCACTAGTAGAAAATGGCGAGATCAAAGGCATCATAAGCCAAGTGGACCTATTAAAAGAGTTAACAGAAGTCAACGAACTAGGACAAATAAAAGCCAAAGACCTCATGAGAACACCCGTAACTACTATTGACTCAAAGATCGGCAACGACCATGCCCGCAGCTTGATGCTAGATAAAAATATCAGCCATATACCAGTCACCACAGACGAAAAACTGAATGGCATAGTGACAGCGGAGATACTGGTCCACACCTTCATAGTCCCTGCTTCACGGATGACCACGGGACACCTGAGCGGTCAGATGGTGCCCAAGTTTTCAGGTCAAGTCAGCGGTGTAATGGACACCCAACCTCTCAAGTTGGGGCTGGAGGCGAATGCCCTGGAAGTGGCAAGGGAGATGACTAGAATGAGCAAGAGCGCCTGCCTCATAGTTGATGAGCAAGACAGGGTGCAGGGTATCATAACACCACGAGAGCTTCTGCAGCCTATTTATGATCTTCGAGGTGAGGCAGAGTTACCCGTCTATATCGTCGGGCTTACAGCAGATGAGGATTGGTTTGACGCCGCTGTCGCGGAGAATAAGATACGCCGCGTGGTGGAGAGAGCACAGAATATGCGTCCGTATCTTCATGAGGTAAGGGTTCAAATAGAGAAGCAAAGTACTGGCGGAAACCGTACGCGTTACGAGGTAAGAGCCCATATATATACAAAGCTAGGGGGCGAGACAATCCACGTTAAACAGGAGGGGTGGGATTTGTTGGAAGTATTTGATGATCTCACTCAAGCTTTAGACCAGATATTAAGAGATGAAAAACAGGAGCATGAGAAGAAAGCCAGACACAGTAGACAGAGAAAACCTAACGCCAACTTCAATCCTAAACCCGTCTAAATATAAGTCTCAGATTAACACCAAATAAAACGAGCAATTCATGAGCACGAATCCCAGAGATCAAAGGAAACACGGAATATAATACTTATTATAGATATCAAAATAGTTGCATTGTTCCATATGAGGCAAGGATATTGAAATTCTCGATATAATTATCAAAAACTATCATATACATTTCACGAAAAGTGAGGTGAAGGCGTGCATATCCATTCAAATATTAAAGTATTTCTAAATTTAAAGAAAGCTTATTTTTTTGGTGAGCGTCTATTTTGAAAATAAGCAATAAGAATTAAAGGTATGAATAATAATCCCAGTAGAACAGGTATGGCGATATTCGGTTTTTCATTTTGAGCAGGGACCACTTGAAGAAGGCAGGGGAGAAGAAGATAATATGAAAATAGTAACATGCTTCTCTTCTATTATTTTAAAAGATAAACATTTTGAAAATAAAAGCGTGCGCCAAAAAAGGAAAAATATCGAAAATATCTAACTAGGGTAAACCGCATACCCGCAAACCCCTTCTTATCTATAATTTTATTCCCTCCTTCTTAGGAGTTTGATCTCATCTTTAACACATAAACGCTTAAACCAATATACTTATAAGTGGATAAGCACATAATATGTAATGTAGATAAGCAAGGTGAAACAAAGATGATGACAAGAGCAACAAACAGCGAAGGCATAAGACACTTTGCTTATTGGAAAAAAATCTAGCGCTTGGCACGCAAAAAAAATTGTTGGTGATTAAAGTGGGTAGAATCAGCGCGGTGCTCTCCGATGAGCTGGAGAAGAAGCTAAGGTTTAAGGCCATCGAGATATTCGGAGGAAGAAAGGGCGACCTATCCAGAGCAGTCGAAGAAGCCGTAAAAACATGGGTTACCACAGAAAAATAGGCAGAGCGAAATAAACCCCAAAAGAGTAGCACCAAATAGATAATGGGTCTAACCCCCCTCCGCACGCGGTACAAGATAAGCGTATTACCATAAGGAGCGCGCGCGGAACAAAACTGATTACCGCATTTTAGTAAACGGGCTAAAGTAAACGTAAAACGTGAAAGGAGAACAGAAATATGATAAATAGTATTCAGGAGCAAGAGACGCGCCGTTTAAACATTCTCGAAGGAATAATCGGTGGCTTAGCATACTCAAAGATCGCAATAAAACTAGGGGTTTCCCAATTGGTCGTGAAGAGAGACCTATATAGAATGCGGCACAACAGGGACCCAGAGCTCAAGCAGGCATACAGGGAGGCTCAGGAACAGGTCCAGGCGAAGAAACAATTAGTCGCTAGCTCACTCGGTGAGAGGTTCCACCGTATGACGGGGATGACCTTCAAGGAGAAGACGTTCAACAACATGATGAGCTTTTATAAACCTGAGCTCAGGAAGATACTTAACGCTGAAAACGAGTGCGCCGCGATTAGAGACCTGCCTAATAGCGTTAGAAAAACTTTGAAGCGTAATGGAATCATCGCTCAGGGATGGAAAACTCCCGAAATCACCGCACACGCCCGTACATATTTAACAGGTGTGCCATCTGCGAATAGCTAAACATGTATGAGCTTGAACACTTCCATATCTCTTCGAACGATGTGGGTGCAAGCAAAATGAATCAAATAATAAACAAAAAAGCCCAGGATATGCACAGTTTAAGGTTTGCATGCGCAGAGGTACGAAAACACCTACCACAAGACCTTCTATCAAAAGTTACGATGTTGCATCAAGATTCAGGGTATGTAACCATAAGCCCAAGAGAACTATCGAGCCTTGATTGGCGTAATATGAATGACCATGTTAAACAAATGGGCGGTCTTTGGATCTCTAATGATAGATTCAGTCATTGGAGCATCCCTTTCTCCAGAACAAGATAAAAACAGCTTCTAAAAACGACGTATCTTTTCACGTGTACTTCTCTAAACACCAAAACACCCGGAAAAAATACACATACGAAGATGCTAACTAGACGAAGATGATTAGAAAAGACTGGAAGCCTTTGATATTGTTTTTTGCTTTTTATCGAGTTCCTTGATGAGAGCAAATAAATTCTCCATGTCATCTCTGCTGACTTTGAACTCATGGCCGTATGGACAAAAGTCATGGATAACGCCTTTCCCGTTATTTTCATTAAAAACCAGTGGATAAAGCCGGCATCCTTCAGGTCTGAAAGAGTATATTATACAACCGTTATCTCCGAGAAAAACGCATCTACCATTAACGTTTTTCAATTGACGTTCTCTTCTTCGTTTCACGACAAAATCTTTGATCCTGTATCTCTGCTCTGAGATTCTCTCTATATCAAAACTCGTTAGAGGCATACGGGTCTCTATGCAGCATTTGACACAGCTGTGAATCGTGCATGGGATGCCGCTGCTCGGGAGATGTCTCTTAGATTCATTATTATTTTTAGTATCGAATTCTTTGTATTCCAAGAGAAACGTCTCCTCAAATATCAATCATTTTTATCCTTTAATATAGCATCTGGGATTCTTTGTTCGCGAACTCCACACCCATTTAGAAGACATCTAATTAAGCGCACCTGTATGCACATGATATTATATGTAATCACTCAGTTATCAGTATTAATG
>Ga0114918_10001746_pt1 | contig 19486 bp, 13 predicted proteins | sample LantaG_FD_87015 | JGI IMG/M metagenome (GOLD analysis project Ga0114918, IMG submission 87015) | Deep subsurface microbial communities from Baltic Sea to uncover new lineages of life (NeLLi) - Landsort_02402 metaG | ecosystem: Environmental > Aquatic > Marine > Oceanic > Sediment | place... | reverse complement strand
CTTCTTTCCTCCTCCCCCCCCCCCCCCCCCCCGTTCCCGCCCCCCCCCCCCCCCCTCTTTCCCCACCGCACCCGATTTCACGAATTCTCGACACCCTTCACACGCCGGAAAACACAAAAAAACAGAGAGAGAAAAAAAGAACGAAAAACGCCTCCGAAACTACACCATCACCCGCCGCTCGCTCTTCGACCGGTCGAGCTGCCGCGTGTCGACGCCCGAATCGCGCGGCAGCGCGACCCTCCCCGTCCTCGCGACCTCGAGCACCCCCTCCGGCTCGAGCAGCGCCAGCAGGGCCCGCATCTTGTCCTCTTTCCCGACGAGCTCGATTGTCAGTGTCGCGGCGGACACGTCGCAGACCGAGCCGCGGAAGATGGCGGCGAGGTCGGTCAGCCTGCGCCGCGCCTCGGCGCCCGGCGCGCGCACCTTGACCAGCATCAGCTCGCGCGAGACGTACGGCGTCTCGGAGAGGTCCTCGACGCGCGTCACGTACACCAGCTTCTCGAGCTGCTTCACGATCTTGCCCGTGCTGCCGTCCTTGGTGCCGGGGATCACGACGGTGATCCTCGACTGCGGGCACGACTTGTCCGTGAAGACGTCCTCGGCGGGCCCCACGGCGAGCAACTGCACATTGACGCCGCGGCGCGCGAGCACCCCCGTGACCTGGTTGAGCACACCAGGCACGTCGGCGACGAGAATGGAGAGCGTGGCGGCGTCGCAGTCGGGGTCGCCGAGCTCTGAGTACCGGGGAGCGTCGAGCACGGCGCCGGCGAGGGCCTCGTCGACGCCGCCGCCGCCGCCGTACACGCCGTCCCCCTCGGCGGTCCCGCGAGACCCGGCCGCGGCGGCGGCTGCGGAGGCGCTCGGAGCCGGGGCCCCCGACACCGAGTCGCCCCAGCCTCCCATCTCCAGCAAGGCCGGCCCGCGCTTGAGCGCGACGCGGCCCGTCCGCGCGATCTCGCGCACGATGCTGCCCTTCCCTCCGTTTCCGTTTCCGCTCCCGTTTCCGTCCTTCGTCCCGCCCCCGCCGCCGCCGCCGCCGCTGGTGCTCTCGAGCGCGCGCTGCAAGGCTGCAGACTTACCGGCGTCCCCCGTGCAGCACAGCGTCACGCACTCCGGTCCCACGTCGACGACGCGGGCCCGGAAGATGTCAGCGAGCTGCAGCACCTCGGCGCGGAGAGAGCCCGCGCTGGAAGGGGCTGAGACCTTGAACAGCACGAGCTCCCGCTCGACCCTCGGACTCAGCGAGATGTCCTCGACGTACCGCACCTTGACGAGCTTCGCCGTCTGCTTCACCAAATTCACCACGGCGGACCTGGGGCCGGCGACGACGATCGTGAAGAGCGCTTTGTCGATGTTGAGCCCCACGGCGAGGGACTCGATGTTGGCGCCGCGGCGCGCGAACACGCCCGCCACGCGGTTGATGATGCCGGCCTCGTCGGCGACGAAGGCCGAGAGTACGGCCTTGGTGACGCCCTGCTCGAGGGGCTCGGCGGCGTAGACGCCGCCGCCGCTGTTGGAGGAGGGGTCTGTGGCGTTTGCGGCGGCGGCAAAGGCGGCAAAGCGGCGGTCGCAGTGAGCGCTGCTGCGGGCGGTGCTGCTGCTACTGCTGCTGCTGTTGGCGCCGAGCGTCGTCGCCCTACGGCGCAGAGCCTTGCCCCTTGCCACCGCGGGCGACGACGGCGCCGGTGCCGAGGTCGAGCAGCAGGGGCTGCTCGAGAGGGACCGGCGGGCGGAAGAGGAGGCTGGTTGGTGGAAGCGATAGAGGAGGGTGAGGGCAAGGAAGAAAGCTGAGCGAGAGAAAAAAAAAAGCCGCCGCCGCCCCATCTCGGCGACCGCGGCTGAGAGTTCAAAGAGGGCCCTCCGGCCGCTCCTGCTGGCCATTTCGCTACCTCTGAGCTCGACCACAGTATCCTCTTGCCCCTACCTTGGGCAGCAGCGGAGCCCAGGCCGGCAGAGTGAGCGAGGGCGGCCTGCATGGCGTTCTCTTCAAGCGAGAGCGAGACGAAAGGCGAGAACGACGGCTGCCAATTCTAAGCGGCGGGGAGGAGAGCGAGCTGCTGCTGCTGCTGGCGCTGCTGAGCTTTGCTGATGGGCAGTCTCTCTCAGGCTCTGTCTCAGAGAGAGGGAGAAATAAAACGACGAGCCTTTCCACGGCTGAGGAGGAGGAAAGCGAAAAGAACTGTGTTTTGTTTGGCAGTGTTGCCGACGGTCGTCGCTCACTTCTCTCGGCACTTTTGATCGTCCCGAGCGAGAAGGAGAGCGATTCACCTAGTTTTTTTCTTTCGCCACTTCGCTTCATTTCTCTCTCCTCTTTGCGAGGAGCGATAGCGACTCGCATTCATCTTCGAACCTCCCTCTCGCTCTCAGGCTCCTCCTGTCCACGCAAAAAACAAAAAAGAGAAGGTTCAAAACGAGCAAGAGAAAACTGGGCGTTTTCTCTTTTCGCAATGCCTCCTCAAACTCGCTCTCCGACCTCGACCTCCTCTTCCTCTTCTTCTTCTCTTCTGGCCCCGGGCGTCGCCGCCAAGCTCGCCCTCGCCTCCGCGGCGCTGGTCCTGCTCCCGTCCCTGGCCTGGACTGCCGCTCGCGCAGGGAAGCTCGACGGTGCGAGAGATTCGTTTTTGGAGGGGGGGGTCTGCTTTTCAAACAACGCTCTGTCTCTCTCTCCCTCTCTCTCTTCTCTCTCTTCTCACCTCTTTTCTCTTTCGTGAAAAGAAAAAAAAACAGCTTTCGTCTCCCCGCTCCTCGGCAGCACCCCGTTGGACGACTCGAGACGCCTTGTGCTCGCCGGCGGGGCCGCCGTAATCGCGGTCAACTTCGTGATGCTTCTCTACGTTTTGGCCGCCTTGGCCGAGGGAGCCCGGGGCGGAAGTGGGAGCACAACTGGAGGACGAGAAGGAGAGGAGAAAAAGACAAACTGAACCTTTCCCCCCCCCCTCTCTCCTCCTCCTCTCAGTGCATCAAAGCCTTCTCTCCTTTTTCGAATTGACTGCTTGTATTTCACAAAAAAACGAAGAAAAGAAAGAGGGAAGCGAAGGCCCGAAGGAAAAAAACTTCGTCGTCGCCGTTTTTTTCGTTTCTTTCTCTCTCTCTCTCTCTCTCTCTCACTCTCTCTTTTTCTCTTTCGTTTCCGCCACTCCTCTCCACTCACGGAAGCCTGCACTCCTCCAGAAGGGGCCTCGCCCCCTCGAATGCGCACCCCCTCCACCTGTACTCCGTTGTCGTTGTCGAAGCAGAGGTCGAGAGGGCGGATGCGAAGGGGGCCGAGATGCCGTCCTCGTCCCCGTCGGAGTCGGAGTCGGAGCCCTCACGCGCCCCCCACCTCCTCCTCCTCTTCCCCTCCCCTCTCTCCTCGGACTCGGTCAGGGCGTCCGCCAGCGCCCCGGCGCGCGCCCTCAGAGAGTCCGCGGCGCGCCTCCTGTCCGAGGAGATCTCGGTGAGCGAGCAGGAAAGAGGGGAGGAAGAGGAGAAGAGGGAGGAGAACTCGTTGCTCTCGTCGTCGTCATCGTCGTCGTTCCAGTCTCCGCCGGCGCCTCCTCCTCCCTTCTCTTCCTCTCCCTCTTCGTCGAACGCGGAGGCCGAGGCCGCGGCCTCCACCGCGGCGACCCGCAGCGCCGAGCACGGCCTCCGCACCGCCCTGGCGGCGGCCAGCAGGGCCCTCAGCGCCGAGGAGAGCGAGCTCGAGAGGGCGGCGGCGGAGGAGGAGGAGGACGAGGAGGACGAGGGGGCGGCGGCGGCCCCCGTCGGCCCCGCTCCTTCTTCATCCAGCCCCAGCGCCGCCGCCATCCCCTCGAGGCACCCCTCGAGGGCGTCGAGCAGCGCGTCGAGATCCGGGGGGCCCGCGGCCACCGCCGCGGAGAGCCTCGAGAAGGCGGCGTCGACTGCCAGGAGCGCGGCGCCGCCGCGCAGCGCCGAGACGGCCGCGGCGGCGCGGGCGCGGAGGGCCGACAGCGCGCGCAGCTCGAGCGCGAGGCGGGGCAGGGCGGCGGCGACGGCCCCGCCGCCGCCCTGCCCCGCACCCCTCGCCCCCTTGCTCCTGCTCCTCCTCCTGCGGCCCCTCTCCACCGCCGCGGCGCTCTTCGCCGCCGCCGCTGCGGCCCGCAGGTCCCTCGCCGCCGCGGCCAGCGCCGCCTCGCTCCTCGCCAGCGCCCACGTCAGCCTCGAGGCGCCGGCGAGCAGCTGCTGCGCCGCGGGCGTCAGCAGCGTCGCGAGCGGCCCTTCGTCCGAGCTCTCGAGCCTGAGGTGGAAGCCGTCCCACGCGGGCGACCCGGCGGCGGCGGCCGAGGACGAGCGGTCGAGCCTGGCCCTAAGGCGCGGGGGAGGGGGAAGGTCGGAGGAGGAGGAGGAGGAGGAGGAAGGAACGAGCTGCTGCTGCTGCTGCTGCCCGCTCCCGCTGCCATTCGAGGAGGCGGGGGGCGGGAGCCCTCCGGCGGCCAGCAGCAGCTCCTCGAGGAGCTCGTCCTCGCCCGACGAGCGCAGCGCCTCCTCGAGGGCCGCGGCCAGGTCGAGCTCGGCGACGTCCGAGGCCCGGGCCGAGAGCGAGAAGGAGGCGGTCGAAGAGCGAGAAGAGAAGCGGCCGCCGGAAGAGCCGCCGCCGCCTCCTTCGCAGCTTCCGCCGCCGCCGCCGCCACAGGCCTCGACTAGCTCGCGCGCAAAGGCGCCGCTGCCGCACAGCGCGAACCGCCGCACCGCCTCGAGCGCCGCTTGCGCCCTCCCGTGCCGCCTGGTGTCGCCCCTTCCGCCGCTACCAACGAAGGCCTCCATGACGCGCCTGTCGATGCAGGACGCGGCGCGGAGGAGCAGGGCGGCGTGGGCCCCGCCGTCGTGGGGCGGGAGCAGCGCGGCGCGGCGCGCGAGGCGGGCGCGCTCGCGCGATGAGTCCCAAGCGGAGGAGGAGGAGGAGGAAGGAGAGGCTCCTCCTTCTTCCTCCCCGCTCCCGCTTGCTGCCCCAACAGCAGCAGCTCCTCGGCAGGAGCGCAGCCATAGCACTCCCTTGCCCGCCCGGAAGGCAGCGGCAGCGGCCGCCGGGGGCGAGGAGAAGAGGAGCTGGCCGTTTCTGCAGCTGCTGCTCCTCCGGCCGCAGGAGGCGGCGACCGCAGCGGCGGCGAGCGCCGCGGCACCTCCTCCGCCGCCGCCGCCTCCCTCCGCCTCCCAGAGGCAGGGAGGGATGGCCTCGGCGTCGAGAACAAAGGCGTGGCGCCAGAGGGCGCCCCCCCGGAGCCTTGAATCCGAGCGCGACCTCGAAGAGGGAGCGAGGGCGGCCGCGGCGCGGACGGCACAGTCTCCTCGGACGAAGCCCTCTCCTCCGCTTCCGCCTCCGCCCCCGCCCCCGCCGGGGAGGGCTCCGTCCAGGGCCCACCCCCACAGGGCCGCCAGCGCCGGGGCTGCGGCGGCGGCGGAGAGCCTCGCGGAGGGCGAGGAGCCGGAGAGGTCGGGAGGGTTTGAGGAGGCGGGCGCGGGCGGCGGGGGGGCCTCCCTCCCGGCCAGCGCGGCGAGGCACAGCGGCAGCGCGTGCGGCGGGGCGGCCGCGGCGACCTCGGAGGCCAGCGCCAGGGAGAGGAGGCGCTCCCTCAGAGGGAGGACGAGGGCCGCGGCGCGGCGGAGCGTGAGGTAGCTTCCTCCGCCGGCGTTCTCGGCCTCCTCCTCCCCGTGGCCGCCGCCGGCGGGGCCGCTTCCGCCGCCGGGCAGGCCGAGTGGAGGCAGGAGCGAGGACAGCGGGTCCCCGCTCTTCGCAGCTGCTGCCGCCGCCGCCGAGACGGAAGCGGCCGTGGGTTTTCCTCCCGCGTCTGTCGCCGTGGCGTTGAGCGCGTCGTCGAGCCTCGCTGCCGCCTCGAGCACCGGCGCCAGCTCGCGCCGCAGCGCCGCGCGGAACGCCCGCGCTACAGCGCCGTCGCTGCTCGGAAGACTCTTTTGCTGCTGCTGCTGCTGGTGGTGGTGCTGCTGCTGCTGCTGCTGCTGCTGCTGTCCAGAACCACTCTCATTTCGGCTCTCGAGGCTGCTCCCGGCGGCCCGGCGGACGCGGCAGTGGAGCCACCCCACCTCGGCGAGCTGCAGCACGAGCGAGGCGGCCGCCCGCGGCGTCGCGAGCGCCGCCTGGGGCGTGAGCTCGAACGCGTCTCTTTCTTGCGAGAAGACGAGCACGTCGGAGTCGGCGCCCTGGAGGGCGCAGAGGGCGCCGCGGAGGAGAACGGTCTCCGGGAGTGGCGGGGGAAGGGGGGCGTTGTTGTCGGGGGTGGAAGAAGGAGGAGGAGAAGGAGGGAGGCGGCGGCGTTGGTCGAGCATCGTCGCAGCGGTCGACATTGTCGAACTCCTCTCTCGTTGCTTCTTTCTCTTTGTCTTTGTCTCCGCTTCCTGTGACGAGTTTGTTCAGTCGAGTTGGTTATTGTCGAAGACCTGCGTGTGAGTTGAGAAGAAGAGACTGCGCGAATGAGCGAGAGAGAGAGAGAGAGAGAGCGAGAGAGAAAAGAAGGAGGCGAGGAGCCGTGCGGCGATGGTCGTCAAGAGAGATGAAGAAAAAAACCAGTGAGCACGATGAACCGCTTTCGTCGTCCTCAAGAGACGCACCTGCTGTTTTAGCTTCAGACTCGTTCTCGGGCAGTGGAGGCCGCGCGTTGGTGTCTCTCTCGAGAGGGAAAAAGAGAGAACGAGAGAAGCAGGGGGAAGGACGACGGGGGAGAAAAGACCCCCTCTTCGACGACGACGTCGTGACGACGATGGGAAACAAAGTGAATGATCAACATAAGCGGGGCTTTTTTCTTCTTTGAGAGCTGCTTCTTTCTCTCTCCTTTTCTCTCTCTTTTGTTCGCTTTCCCTTTCTCCTTACCATGTCTTCGGTCTCCGAGTGGCTCCAGTCGGCCGGGCTCGAGAGGCACGCGCGGGCGTTTGACGGCGTGTCGGACGCGGCGTTTGCGGGCCTCCTGATGCAGGTGCGGACTTGAGGAAGAAAGCAATGAAGACGAAGAGGCCGATGAAGAAAAGAGAGCGATGCGGGTCTCTCCCTTCTCTTCCCTGCGCGTTTGACGGGGGAGGGATGCCTTTTTTTCGCCGCGACCGGGCCAACTGTCGACAGTAGACTCTCACGGAAGCCTTGCGACGGGGAATGCAGCTTGAAAACGCGTCGAACGTCCCTCTTTCTTGAAGGGAAGAAAGAAGAAAACAAAGCGAAAAACTTTGGGAAGGCAAATCGCTTCTCGCGCTTCGGCGTCGCCGAAGAGACTTCCTCTTCCAGCCTCTCGAGAGCATTCTCTCGATTCTCTCAACCTCGACCCCAACAAAACTCTCAACTGCTTTCACTTTCAGGACTTTGCCCGCTTCGGCGTCGTCGAGCTCGACGAGAAGCAGAGGCTCTACCGCCTCATCAAGGCGATTCAGGCGCGGCAGCAGCCGTCGAGCCAGCAGCAGCAGCAGTGGTGTCTCGGAGGAAGGAAAGACGCCGCCCCTCTTTCTCCTGCTGCCGCCACTCCTGCTCTGTGTGTCGAAGTCGCGGCCGACGCTTCCGAGGCCTTTGCTCCCTCTCCTTCCTCGGCAGCTGGACCTCCTCCTCCTCCTCCCCCGCAACTGAGGCTCTCCTCTCCCGGCGGCGGCGGGCAGCAGCAGCAGCAGCACCTGAAGCCTTGGACGAGAGAGGAGGAGCCCGCGAGGGCCAACGCGCCGTCGCTGCCCGGAGCGCTCGCGTCGTTCGAGATCGACGTCTCGCAGGAGGCCCTGCTGCCGGCGGAAGAGGAGGCGTCGAGTGTCGTGCCCGCCGCCCTCGAAGAGTACTCTCCGCCTTCGCCTCCCACCGGCGTCATCGTGGGCATGGAGTCCTCCCCTCCCGCCGTGAAAACAGCCACAGCGGCCGCAGCTCCCCCTCCTCTTCCTCCTTCCCCTCCCTCGCCGCGGATCAAGGTCGTCGTCCGCAAGCGCCCGCTCAACGCCGCCGAGCGCTCCCGCGGCGAGGCCGACGTCCTCGACGCCCGCGCCGCGGACCGCACCGTCGTCGTCGCCGAGCCCCGCTGCCGCGTCGACTGCTCCCGGTACGTCGAGCTGCAGCAGTTTGAGTTCGACGCCGTGCTCGACGAGGCCGCCTCGGCCGACGACGTCTACGCGGCGGCCGTCGGCCCGCTGGTGCGCGCCTGCTGCCGCCAGGGGGGCAGGGCGACGGCGTTCGCCTACGGGCAGACGGGGTCGGGCAAGACGCACACGATGGGGAGGCTGCCGGAGAGGGCCGCGGCCGACCTGCTCGAGAGGATGCGGCGGTGGGAGGCGCGGGGCGGCGAGGGGGAGGACGGGGGGGGCGGGGGGGAGGGAGCGGGAGGCGCCGCCGCGCCCTCCCCTCCCCCTCCGCGCGCCGCCGCCGCGCCCTCGGGCTGCTCCCACGGCCTCTGGGTCTCCTGCTTCGAGATCTACGGCGGCAAGCTCTTCGACCTGCTCAACGCGCGCAACAGGCTCGACGCCCGGGAGGACGCGCAGGGGCGCGTCGTCATCGCGCGCCTGAGGCACGCCAGGGTGCGCAGCGCGACCGACGTCGCCGCGGTGGCGGCGGCGGCCGAGAGGGCGCGGTCGACGGGCTCCACCGGCGCCAACGCCGACTCGTCGAGGTCGCACTGCGTGACGCAGTTCTCTCTCTACCGGCTGCCGCCGTCCCCCGCGGCGGGGGGGACGAGAGGAGACGGGAGCCGGGCGGAAGGAGCAGCGGACGCCGGGGGGGCGGGGGGGAGCCGCGCCCAGTCGTCCTCGGCCGCTATGAGGAGGCAGCGGGCCGAGGACGAGGCCGCGGCCAGGGGCGAGGAGGAGGCCGAGAGGGCCGCGGCGACAGCCAGGGCCGCGGTCGAGAGGGCCCGAGAGGAGGCGACGGCGGCGAGCGGCGCCGGCGCCTCTCCCCCTGCGCTGCCGCCGCAGCTGACGGACGCGCTGCTGGCGGCGTGCCTCTCCTCTCCCGCGCCCCCGAACCCGAACTCGAACGCCGCCGCCGCCGCCTCGGCCACCGCGGCACTGGCTGCAGCAGCAGCAGCAGCAGCGAGTTCCTCCTCGCAGCAGCAGCGAGGGCGACCTCCGCTCCCCTGCCCTGGACTGGTCGGCAAGCTCAGCTTCATCGACCTGGCGGGATCGGAGCGGGGCGCCGACGTCGGGGACAAGGCGGGGGCCGCGACGAGGCTCGAGGGGGCGCAGATCAACCGGAGCCTCTTGGCTCTGAAGGAGTGCATCCGGGCGCTGGACTCGAGAAGAGGGGGAGCGGCAGCGGGAGACGGGCGGCGCGGGAGCGGCGGCGGGAGCGGCGGAGGCGGCGGAGGAGGGGCGGGGCACGTCCCGTTCCGCGGGTCCAAGCTGACCGAGGTGCTGCGCGACTCGTTCGTCGGGGCGAACTCGAGAACCGTGATGGTGGCGACGGTGGCCCCCGGGGAGCGCTCGTGCGAACACACGCTCAACACGCTGCGGTACGCTGACAGGGTGAAAGAGCTTCGCAGCGGGGCAGGGGGAGGAGGCGGCGGCGGGAAGGAAGCAGCTGCCCGAGGGAGCGTCGGCGGCGCCGGCGGCGAGCAACAGCAAAGACAGCAGCGGCTGCTCCGCGCGGCCCGCAGGGCGTCGCTCAACGGCCTTCCCGCCCCGGCGCTCCCTTTGCTGTCGACCGCTCATGCTGGTGGGGCGCCGGGAAGCGGCGGAGGGAGCGGCGCTGCTCCCCGTCCGCGAAGGGCGTCGTCGCCGCCGAAGCTCTCTGCCCCCGCCCCCGACTCCTCCTGCCACGGGTCCTCGCTGGCGCCTCCCTTCGTCGACGTCGCCGAGAAGCAGCGGCAGCTGCGGCGGACCGGCAAAGGGGCTGCGGCGACTGCGGCTGGGATTGGAGAGACTGCGGAGGCCTCTGTCGGGGCCGCGACGGCCGCGACGCGGGCCCTCTCCCTCGGCGGCGCGCGCCGCGTCTCAACGGCGCTCCTGCCGCCCTCCGCCGCGCTTTCTTCCGCTGCCGCTGCTCCCTTCCCCTCTTCTTCCTCCTCCAGCCCCGAGGCCGCGATCAAGGCGGCGCACCGCCTCTCGATCGAGAGGGCGATGGCAGGGCTCAGGCTCGAGATGGCGCTGCTGGCGGGCGCGGGGGACCTCGGAGGAGGAGCGCGCGGAAGCGGAGGAAACGACGTCGGCAGAGGAGGTGGGAGCCGAAAAACGCAGCAGCAGCAGCAGAGCTTCTCAGAGTACGCCGCAGAGCTCGAGGCGGCTCTGGACGAGAGGGCCGCCGCCGCCGGGGTGGTCAGGGAGGAGCTGGCGCGGTGGAGGCAGGCGCAGCAGCAGCAGCAGAAGTAGTAGATTTGAAAGAGACGAGAAGCCGGAAGCTATGAAACAGAAATTCTGAAAAACCAAAAACAGACTCGCGGCGCTTCCACTTTTGTTTCTCTCTCCCTTGTTTCTTCATCTCCTCTCCCGCCTTGTCTTGACAAACCCGGAGGGGGGAAACCCGGAACCTCTGAACCACGATGAGCCTCTCGGCGGTGGCGCTGGCCTCTGCTCGATGCCGCACGGCGCTCGGGCCCCGGAGAGCGGCGGCGGGCGAGGCGTTGATGCGAAACCCTCGACGATGCCTCGTCGCGAATGTCGCGAAGAGAAATCGACGTCATGCGAGCGTGAGTTTCCGCGTTCGTTGCTCTGCAGAGAGGAGAGAGAAGAGACGCCGACGCTCCGAGTGTCGCATTGCAAACGGAGCTTGTTCGAGGCTCTCTTTCTTGTTTGATTTTTGCGATGTCGACATTTCTTCATTGTTGACAACGAGGAAGTTTTTTCCCGGCCCCGACCTCCCTCTTCCCGCTCAAAACAAAAAAAACGCCTCGCCTTTCCCCGTCAAAAAACGCAAAGCAGCAGCAGCAGCAGCTCCTCGCTCCCGCGAGGGCCTCCTCCCCGGCCTCCACGCCAGAGGAAAGCAGCGCCAACACGAACAACAGCGACGACGCGGAAGTCGGCGACGGCGGCGGCGGCGGGCCCTCCGCCCCCCCGTCCGAGGGCGAGGGCCGCAGGCGCTACCGCCGCCGCGAGGACTGGTCGCTGGGCCCCGCCCTCGACCTCTCCCCCGACGACGCGCTCCGGATGCAGATGGAGGCCCTGCGCGCCAACGACCGCCCCTACCGCGACCACGGCGTCGAGGTGCTCTACAGGTTCGCCGACATCGACCCCTTCGAGGTCGGGCGCGGCTCGAGCTACGGCGGCCGCCGCCAGGACCTGGGCCAATTCGAGCGGTTCCGGCGCCTCTTCCACGCGCCCGGGCACGCGCCGCTGCTGGGCCACGGCGGCTACGAGGTCGTGGGGGCGCTCGGGTGGCTGCCGAGCGGCGGGGAGGAGGGGCCGGCGAGGGCGCTGCGCAGGGTGCGGGTGGTGCCCGGGCCCCTGGTCGCCGCCCCGGCCGCCTCGGCCGCCGCCGCCGCCGCCGCCGCCGCGGAGGGAGGGAGCGGGACCCCCTTCCCCCGCCCCTCGATCGTCAAGCCCGCGCACTTCGACTGGCTGCTGGTGCAGAGGGTCGGCGGCAGGGCGGATGGCGTGTGGTTCACGGCGAGCCTGACGAGAAGCGAGTTCGAGCAGCGGGGCGAGAGCGAAGGGGAGGGAGAGGGGAAGGAGGAGGAGTGAGAGGGGAGAGCGAGCTGTACTACTTCTTCTGTAAATAGAGATTTTGATCCGTTTCTTTTCCCTTTTTTTGCACTCCCCCCCCCCCCCCCCCCCCCGCCGCCCCGTGCGACGGGAAAAAAAAGCAGCGCTCGCAAGAGCAAAAAGAAAACAGCAAACCGAAAGACAGAATGATGGATGAAATGAAAACAAAAGGAAATCATTTTCTTTGCGTCTCCTGGTTCCCTTCCTCTCCCTCTCTCTCTCTCTCTCTCCTTCCCTCTCTCTCTCTCCACCGCCACCAAAACCTCTCCTCCTTCCCTCTCTCGCTCTCTTCCCCTCCCTCTACTTGAACTTGATCGACACCAGCGGCACGTCCAGGTCCTCCCCCTCCTCGTCCTCGCAGGCCACCACGACGTCAAAGTGGGACCTCCCCCTCCCGGCCTCCAGCGTCAGGCCCTCGACCTTCGCGACCTCCGAGGCCAGCTCGCGCATCTTGCGCGGGAGCCTGTCCTTGTGGCGCGGGAAGACCGAGTTGTACAACAGTGACTGGCCGCACGAGATCGAGTAGGCGTCGAGCCCCTTTGCCGAGAACCAGTCGAGGACCTGCTGGAGCGTCAGGTCTCCCTCCAGCGTCCACCGGTCCCACAGCGTCCACGTGAGCTGCTCCTGCCCGTCCTCCCCTTCTTTTCCCCCGTGCTTGAACGCCTTGGGAGGCACGGGCTCGGCCATCGCGAACAGCGGCAGGGCCAGGTTCGCGAACGTGTTGCGGTAGGCTTCGACGGGCTTGTCTCCGGCCACGACCTTGTAGAGCTCGAGCGCCACTAGCCCCGTCGCGGCGGCCGTCGCCGTCGCGATGGCGGGCACAATCTTGCCCGCGATCAGCTTCGCTTTCAGGCGGTCGACCTCCGCGATGCCGTAGTTGCGCGCCCTGGCGTTGGCGAGGCCCGCGACCAGGGCCATGTGGAAGTTGGCATCGTCGTCCTTCTCGAACGCGACGGGGTGCAAGCGGGTTCCCGGGGGCGCGGCCGACGCGACGCGCACGACCTTGTCGATGGCGGCGTCGAGGTCGCTGTCGCCCGTCGACATGGCGTTGCCTCCCTCGGCCTTGGGGTCGGTCTCGATCTTGACGCCTTCTTTCGGCACGAACGCGGGCACCTCGACGCGCGCCGCCTGCTGCGCGACAAAGGCCGCGCCGGCGGAGCTTAAATCGAGAGCCTGCGCGGGGACGTCGGCGATGCCGTAGGCCTGCGCCTTCAAGACTGCAGCGGCCTGCACGAGCGACGCGTGCGCCGGGTCCCCTGCCGCGAACGCCAGAGGCGTCGGGAACCTCTTGGGAGCCGACCAGAAGCGCGCACCCGTCGAGGTGACCGCGTCCTCCGGGAACGTGTGGACCAGCTGCGCCACGCGGTCGTGGAACAGCTCCTGGAAGCGTAGGCGCGCCCAGCGCACGCAGCCCACCCAGTCGGCGACGGCGTCGTCGCCCAGCGCGGCGGCGACGGCCAGGGCCTGCTCGCGCGCGGCGGCGTCGCCCGCGGCGCGGGCGGCGGAGGCCCAGGCGGCAGGGTCCTGCAGGGCCGCGTTCGCTTCGGAGGGGCCGCGCTCCTGTTGGTGGTGGCGGTTTTTTTTTTGCGTGTGGAAAAAAAAGGGAAGCGAAGAGAGAGAACGAAAGGAAAAGGTGAGTTTTTTTCAACCTTTTCTTTTTTTTTGCCGTCGTCATCGGGGGGGGGAGGGACTCCTCCCTCTTCTCTCTCTCTCTCTTCTCTCACCAGGCACCCCTCGAACTCCGACCTCGCCCACGTCAGGCAGTGGTCGATCGTGTGAGGGAACGAGTGCACGGTGCACATCGGCGCCTGCCGCTCCGGCGGGTCCCTCGAGGCGCCGTAGTTCTCCGTCAGGCCCGGGATCACGGCCTGCGTGTTGCACTTGGGCCCCAGCGTCCCCGACTCGAGCAGGGGCCTGCGGAAGTAGACGCAGCGGGCGTCGACGTAGAGGCGGGCGGTGACGTTGTCGAGCGCGTTGACGACCAGGGACAGGTTGCCCCAGAAGTCGTCGTCGAAGACGGCCTCCGTGTCGGGAGAGACGCGGTTCTGCAGGGCGCGCACGCGGAGCGCCGGGTTGATCTTCAGCGCCTCGCGCGCCGCCGCGGTGGACTTGGCCTGGCCGATGTCCCAGTCGCGGAAGAGGAACTGGCGCGAGAGGTTGGACTTCTCGATGGTGTCGTCGTCGGTGACGGTGACGAGACCCTTCGAGGAGGAGGAGCTCGAGGGGTGGTCGTCGTCCTGGACGGTGCCGCCGACGGCGGGCGCGGACGGATCCCCATCGGCCGTGCCAATCCCCATGAGTGCGAACGCCTTGAGGAACTCGCACCCCAGGGCCCCCGCCCCGACCAGGAACACGCGCTGCCTCGCCAGCTTGCGCTGGAACTCGGCACCGAACACGGCGACCTGCGACTCGTAGCGCGCCAGCGACGGGTCGGCCTTGGCGTCGACGGCGGCCGGCCTCGACGGCGGCAGCACCTCCATCGCGTCGAAGTAGAAGAACTGGTGGATCGGGTGGAACTTGCCCGACGCGGCCTTGACGACCTCCTGGCCCACGACGCCGCCGAAGACCGCGGCGAGCGGGGAGAGCTCCGCGGCAGCCGTGAAAGAGAGCGCGGAGAGGACCCTGCGGGCCTCGGAGTCGGCGGACGCGAGGTCGAGGTCGGCGACCTTGCGCGACGCCTCCGAGGCCGGCGCGGCGTCGTTGAGCGCGCCCGCGAGCTCGAGCAGCTTCGCGGCGTCCGCCTCGTCCCAGGCCCTGGGCAGCCTCCCGGTCTCGACCTGGAAGGCGTCGAGGGCCGCGAAGCCCAGGTGCAGCAGCGGCGGGCGGTCGAACTTGGAGAAATCCGAAACCAAAAAGCCCCCCGTCCCCGTCGCAGCTGTGTCCAAAGGCTCCTCGGCCGCGACCGACAAGGGAGCGAACGCGAGCGTCTTCGGCTGCTTCATCTGCACGACCACGCCGCCGCGCTCGTAGGGGGTCTCGAAGCTGGTGCAGTCGACGCCGACGAGCTCGAACGAGGTCGGCTTGCAGTTGGCGATCAGGAACGACGCCGAGGAAGAGGGAGACGACGGGTCAGGGAGCAGCTCTCGGGCGCCGACGAGCTCGGAGAACGTGACCCTCATACCGTCCTCGAGCTCGAGCCGCTCGTCGTCGACGCACGAGACGAGCGTGCGCTTGTTCCCTTCCTTGTCGTCCTCGGCCGGGGTGACTCCGGCGACTGGGGGAGTTTTATTTATTTATTTTATTCAAGAGAGGGGGAAAAGAAAAGGTGGGTTTTTTTTTCGAGGTTTTTCACGTTTTTTTCCTTCCTCGTTCGACGTTCTCTTCGCCCCCCCCCCTCCTCCACCCACCCAAACACACACACAAACTCCCTCGCACCCCGAATCAAAAGAAAAAAGAAAAGGGAGTCCAAGCAAAAAAACCCAAGCTCCTCACCGATGCCCGTCGCGGGCTCCTCGCCGTCGACGTCGTCGACCACGAACGAGTCGCCGAAATCCGTAAAGACCGAAGCGAAGACGCCGCGCGCGTCGGCGCGGATGAACGCGATCGGAGAAGGATTTTCTCCAACCTTTCTGGAGCGGCACGCGTCGTCGAGGCGGACGGCGTCGGCCGTCGCAGCCTCCGTCAGCACCAGCACATCGCAGTCTTCGAGCGCCAAGAGCTGCTCGGGCGCCAGGGGGCCCTCGGTGGCCAGCGCCGAAACGTGCACAGCGACGTTGAGCTCGGCCAGCCTCGCGCGGCACGCCTCGGCCCTGTTGCGGCCAGCCTCGGCGTCGTCCGGAGCCAGGTAGAAGTTGGCTCCCAGGTCGCGGTGGGTCGCGGGGCGGTGGTCGAGGAGGACGACAGCCTTGACGCCGGCGAGGATGACGTTTTTGGCTGAGGAGTGTTTGATGGTGGTTCCGTGGTGATGATGAGGTTCGAGAGGGTGTCTTTCGATTTTTCTCCGTTCCGCTGTCGCTGCTGGTCGCGAAAGCATCATTCGCGTTCTCTCCCCTCTCCTTCTTCTTCCTTTCTCTCTCCTCTCTTCTTCTCTTTTCTTTCCCGTCGCGCCCTCAGCCTACTCCTTCTCCTCTGCGTCTCCAAGATACGACAATAAAAAGAGGGGCGAAGGAACAGAGCGAAGAGGAAGCGAACAGCGAGGCTCAAAAAAACAAGGCAACAACAAAGCATCAGAACGATCGATCGCCTTCCATCGCTTTCTTCCATTGCCTCCTTTCTCCTTCTCTTTCTCATCTCTCACCTGTCTCCGCCCCGAGTCCCCCCAGTCCCGAGATCAGCACGGTCGTGCCGGCCATACGTCTCATGCTCTCGCGACCGTAGACCGCCAGCTGCCTCGAGTGCAGGTCCTCGTCGATGACATGGTGGGCGTTGTTCCTGGCGCCATTGTCCGTCGCCGCCGCCGTCGTTGTCGTCGTCGCTCCCATCACGCCTCCTCCTCCGGAGCTCGTGGTGCGGGCTCGCTTGGGCTTGTTAAGATCCTCCTCTGTCGCAGAGACGAGAGTAGGGGCGGGCAGAAGGGGCTCGTTGTTCTCTTGTTGCTGTTGCTGACTGCGCGCGCGAGCAGGGCCCTCTCCCGAGGGCATAGAGAGAGCCAAAGGAGCAAACGAAAAAAAAAGGGGGAGGGAGAAAAAAGAAAGTGAGACCACAGAGAGGTGGCGCGCCCTTTTCTTGCTCTTCTGTCTCTCCTTGCTCCTGTCTCTCTCCCTCTCTTCTCACTTTCTCTCTAAGCAACCTTCCAACATCCCGTTTCCGCTGCGCGCCCTCTCTCGATTCCGCATTATTTTTTTTGTTGAAGTGCATGCGAAATTGCAAAAAGAGAGAGAGAAACCAAAACCAGGAAAAAACAAAAAAGAGAAAAAGTCGTTTCTCTTGTCCTCTCTCTCTCAGGCCCGGCCCTCTCCTCAGCGCCTCGCCGCGGCCCGCCTCGCCGCGGGCGCCCGCGCCTTGGCCGCGACGACCTCCTCGTCGCTCCCCTCGTCCTCCTCCTCGTAGAGATCCCGCTCCCTGATGCCGCCATCCTGCTCCCCGCGAGGGTCGGCGGGCGGCCCCCGCTCGGGCCCGCCGGGGCCGCCGCCGCCGCCGCCGCCACCGCCTCCGCCGCCTCCGCCGCCTGTTTCGGTTGGTTTCAGTCAGTCGTTTTTCAAGAGAGAGGGAGAAAGTGTTGAGCTAGGGGGAGGAAACGGAGCAATCGAAAGGGGAGGGGGGGGGCTCGAAAACGAAAACGTACCTCCTCCGTCGCCGCCACTGCCGCCGCCGAAAAATCCGCCGCCGCCGCCGCTCTCGAGGAAGAAGTAGAGGCCCAGCAGCCCGACGTTGAAGCCGACGTTGCGGGCCATCTTGCCCCATCCCCCTCCGCCGCCTCCGCCGCCGCCACCGTCCTGTTGAGGAGAAGAGAGAGAGAGAGCGAGAGAGAGAGAAGAAAGAGAGGGTGATGAGAACGGAAGGGTGATGAGAACGAAAAGGGGGCTTTCATAAATCTTCTTTTCCTCCTCTTGTCGTGTGCTGCTGCCGCTCGCTCGTTTCCTTCCCCTCACTCTCTCACTCGCTCTCTCTCTCTAACCGCTACCACTGGCACTCTCACTCACGTTGTTGTTGATCGGCGGCAAGCCGGGCCCGCCGGAGTCCAGCTTGCGCTTGGTCGCCGTGTTGCCTCGCTGCTCCTCCGCGGCGCGGGGAGCGAAGGAGGTCGAGGAGCGTCGCTGTCGCTGGAGAAGATTTGACGACGACGAGAACTTCAAAGCCTGTTGATTGCTCTTGTTTTGGTCGTTTATGTATGTGAATTTGTGCGCCTTTAGTCGGCGAGAGGGCGCCTAAGCGAAGGCGAGAGAGAGAGAGAGAGAGAGAGAGAAAACAGGGAAGCCAACGCGGACGAGGGCCGGGAAAGAAGGAGAGAGATAGGAGACAGCACCGCCGCCGTCGTCGCTGCTTCTAGCCATCATCGAGACCGCGCATGCGCCTTCCCTGTGCTTTTGAATCGAAAGTGCCTACACTACTAAGCAGTCCGAAAGAAGATATCAACCTACCGTCAGCGAGGCGTCAGAAGAGCGGAGAAGCGTCGCGGCGGAGGCGGCAGAGGCCGCGACGGGGCTCCTGCGGCGGCGTGCTGCTGTTTTCGCCGTCGCCGCCGCCGACAACGTCGATGGAATCAGCGACGGCGTCCTTGGTGCTCCTCCTCGTGTCGTCCAAGCGCTGCTTGGAGGCGAGAAGGAGACGGAAGAGGACGAGCAGGACGCCGCGGTGCCGCGAGAGGCACGACAGGGGAGAGAGGCCATCTCGGGTTTTAAACAGCAGATTCGATTCGACCGACAGAGCCTTCCAAGGAAACCCCCTTCCGAAAGGAAAAAAGAAAGAAAAAGTGGAAAAAGGGTCCAACCAGAATTTTGCCTCGAGCTCGAGAGGGTCGATAACTACTTTGCCCTCACTGAGCGCGCTCGCTCTCTTCTCTCTCTCGCTCTCCCCTCTCCGTCCCAAATGACCAAAAGCCCATCAACCCTTGCGGGAGGCGCCATCGACACCGCCGCCGCAAAGGCGACGACCAGCGGCAGCGGCGGCGAGGAGGCGTCGCCCCGCTCCCCACTGGACGTCGAAGATGTCCCGTCGTCTTCGACTCGATCTCACGAGGACTCCACCTCAGTCGCCCGCGGCCCTCCGCCTCCGAAGTCAACCCAGACGGCTGCTAACCATGCGAGCGGCTCCGCCACCGCAGGTGGAGAGGCATCCGTAGGCGCCGCGGAAGGGATCTGCGCCTCGCTGACGAGGACTGCTGTGCCCTCCCCTCGGAGGGCGCAGAGATCCCGGTCGCTCTTCCAGCCTCCGAACTACTCGTCGTCTCCCGTCGCGGTTCCGCCTCTTTCTGCTCCTCCCGAAGCAGAGGCGTATTATTCGTATGGTGTGACCGTTGGAGGAGCATCGCAGGAGTACTACCAGCAGCCGTATCAGCAGCAGCAGCAGCAGCAGCACCAGCAGCAGCAGCAATTCCCGGTGACGACGATGATAGGAGCTTCGAGCTTGAGCGCGCCGCAGCTCATCGACGGATCTGGCTTCTATCACCACCCTCAGGCCTCCTACGCGATTCCTCATTCTCCTCCCGCGTGGATGGGTGCGTACGACGCGGGCGCTATCCCGGGCGGGGTCGCTCAGGCGGCGGCGGCAGGTGAGCAAGGGGGGGAGAGAGCAAGCGAGAGAGAGAGGAGAGGAAACATTCGGCGACGAGGTTTTTTCTTTCCCACTACTGCTTTTCTATGCTTCTTCACTCAACCCCGACCTCCCTCTCTCCCTTCTCCTCCTCGCTCTCGAATCCCTTTCAACGACAACGCCCCAGGAGGAGGCTACATCTACCAGCCGTCCCCAAGCGAGGTCTATGCGTGGCAGCAGCAGCAAGCGCAGCAGCAGCAGCAGCAGCAGCAGCAGAGCCCGCAGCAGTTCTTCTTCGGCTCCCCGCCGGCGTCGCAGCCTGTCATCGCTCCTCAGTTCTTCGCCGCTCCTTCTTCGCCGCTCCAGGAGCAGCAGCAGCAATTCCAGCAGCAGCAGCAGCAGCACTTCCAGAAGCAGCAGCAGGAGCAGCAGCAGCAGCAGCAGTATTATGCGCAGGTGCAAGCTGCGGCTGCCGCGGCAGCGGCCGCGGCAGCAGCGCAGCAGCAGGAACTCGTCCGCGTCGAGCACTTCCAGCAGCGGCAGCAGCAACTCCAGCAGCGGCAGCCCCGGTCGCCGCAACGCTCTCCGCGGCGGCACCCAGCAGCAGCCCAGCAGCAGCAGCAGCTGCAGCAGCAGCCGTTCTTCGCGGCTCCTAGCAGCCCGACCTTTGGTTTCGGCACCGGAGGAGGAGGAGGGGGGGGAAGCGGGTGGGGGGGGGGAGCAGGAGGTGGAGGGGGCTCCTTTTTCGCTCCTT